>VYKY01000026.1_pt1 | contig 31984 bp, 37 predicted proteins | sample 5114441 | NCBI WGS metagenome assembly VYKY01 (sample SAMN12291804, study PRJNA351875) | freshwater metagenome | isolation source: freshwater lake | place: USA: Michigan, Gull Lake | collected 2013-08-08 | reverse complement strand
AATTGTCAGTTATAACTATTATAATCTCATTTCTCTTTGTGATCAAGTTGAAGATTTTCTAGTTGTTGACATCTATAAGTATTAATACTCATTGCATAAGTGAGATGCTCCCCAGGGATTGGGGTTTGATAATTCCAGCGTCTATCTTCTATATGTTGACAATTTCATTAGGGTGAATAATCTGAATGTCAGGAATTTTAATAAAGTCATCTGGATTAAAAGTCAGTAAATGAGTTAATTTCTGGGTTTTCATGACAGCTATTAAGCGAATATCATGAGTTCTTTTTCCCTTAATATTATAAGTATTCGCTAGATCATGCCAATAAAAGAAAATTTCGGATGTTTCTTCTATCCAAGAAAAACGATTAATTAATTGATTGACTTCATCACTGGTTTGCTTAACACTCCATCCTAAACCATTTACTTCTATTGGTCGTGTCGCGACTACCCAAAATTCAATCAATACTTGAGAGGTAATATAGCAATCATGACCACTTTTCAATAAATTGGATACAGCTTTAATGGCCAGTAAATGACTAGAAGAATCTGGATCACTTCCTCGCAGTAAAATATTAGTATCGAGTAAATATTTAGCCATTAATCCTCGTAAATACTATCACGATGTAGGGCTTCATCCGGTAGACTGAATCCTCTTTTTTGATGACTCATTGCCCATTCTTCCCATCTCTTGGCTTTTTCTTGTGGAGAAATATAGCTATTATCAATTTTTAAATTATTTGTTTTTTTTAGGAGTTTCATGAATGTTAATACTTGCTCTTGACCAGATTCATCTAATGTTCGCCATGTTTCTAGTAAAATTTCTTCGGTAGTCATTTTTATTTCCTCATCAAGTTGTTAAGGAGAATTACATTTGAGAAAACTTAATTAAATTGAAACATTTTTGTTGACAGTTGAGTAGTTGAGTTAACTTTTAAAAAAGTAACCGTTGGTTGTGTTGGGTTTCGTTCCTCAACCCAACCTACACGCTGTTGTTCTTTATTTTTTAAGTTGAAATTCACAATAATAAACAGTGCCACATTTCCCTAAAGTATTACCCTTTATATCTATGACTACAATCGGAAAAGGTTTCTTTGATGCTAAATGTTGCTGAGTTTTGCGATAGTGAAGAATTTGCAGTCCCTTACTACGAGGTTCTACTACAAAAATATATTTATTGTTTGTCCATTTAATTTGTTTGAGTTTATACTTAAACAATCTGACTTGAGTTTGTGGATTAGGTCTTCCTATTGAATTGGTTTCAGCGAATTTATCGGAGCATTTGTATATTCCATCCACAGACCAAACCCCTGAAAATAAGATTAAATCTCCTCCTCCGCTGGCTCCATAATATTCTGAAAAAGTTAATATATCACTTTTCCAACGTCCATCATTAAGTATTTCTGCATCGGTTGTATTAGTACCAATTCTATGACTATTTCTTCTTATTAGGTTAATTTGTTCTCGGCTCTTCGTTACTTGGTATGGTTCGATAGGGGAGCATAAATCGACTAAATCCTTATCTGGCAAGAGACTTAATTGATTAGTTCGCTCTAGATCAAAAACAATTGACAAAAATCGCCAAATGTCTTTCTATATAAGAGTTTCATTCCTTATAATCCTGTACGTTGCATAAGACAAACCGAAGAACCTTGTTCTCTTGCACTTGGTATGACAAAAGTATCTGAATTAAAGCAAACTTCAAAAGGAACATTTTTTACTGACTGTGCTTTAACCAAAGGATAGGAACCAGCAAAAAGCGTTGAAAATCCTAATAAGGAAGCAATTAACAGATTATGGAGTTGAGTTGACGTTAAAAAAGTAACTGTTGGTTGTGTTGGGTTTCGTTCCTCAACTACAAGAGCTGCGATCAAACTTCGGCTAATCCAATCGAAGCCGATCACAAAGACGATAAGTCCCTTTGTTTTTGGGCAATTTCTAAAAGTACATCGTCAAGAGTTGGCTCTGGACTTGCCTTAAAGCCCTCAATCTCATGTTTATGATGCGGAAAAGTTTTAATTTCGGTATGGTGAGGAGCATTATCATAACGAAAAATCATTACTTGATGCTCATCCATATAATGATAACGATATTTTATTTTGGCTTTTACATCAGTATTTTTTACTTCAATAAAATCTAGACGATGATTGTTTTCAAAAATAATTGAAACACTAATATAACCTTGATTCGTATTGTAAATTTTTTTTGTTAGCGAAACAAAGCGTATATTAGGAAAGGATTGAAGGATTGTTTCGATTTGCAAAAAATAGGCTTCAATCATCTTAACTTTTGAAGTTGAATTTCATTTTGTCCGAGCATTTCACACAATCCAGCCCAAATCATAAAATCTTCTTCATCCGCTAAGATACCTTGAGAAAATTCTTGATAAAATTTTTCAGATGTTATCTGATATTTCTGCTCAAAAACTCTTAAGTCTAATCTTAAATTTAAAATTGCTCTTTGCAATCTTACTATCTGATCATCAATAATACTTTGAGCAAAACTTTCTTCATCTTCTACAGAACTTAAAATTATTTTTAATCGCTGTTCGGTTTTGGGTTGAACAGATAGGTGAAAATCTAACATTAGTTTACCTCATCAGCTAAATTACCAGAAGATTGATCGCCTACTTAATTTGCTCATTGATTAAGTTGAAAAGACCACGAATGAATTTGGCGGATATTGAGCGGCTACATAGCTCATAATATCATAAGTGGTTTCATGGTTTTGTCCTCTGAGAAAACTTAATTAAAATCAAACGTTTTTGTTAGCAGTTGGTTGTGTTGGTTTTTGTTCTTCAACTCAACCTATAATATCAGCGTACTGCTACGCAGTGCCTTCGGCATCGCACTATGATTATTTAAAAATTAAATGAATATCCTTGCAAGAGGACATTATTGGGGAAAATTAGCGATTTTTGTCATAAAAAAAGCCCTCGAAGCAATCTTATACTATATTTGCCCTTCGCAATGAGGATTAACTGATCTAAAATGGCGATGTAAATAATGCGAATCTACCTCACAATGGAACCGTTAACTCTACTTGCTAGTATTGCTACGATTGTGATAACCGGCGCGTTAGCTCGTGTGGGAGAAATTACCCTAGATGGAACTATCGAGCGATTTAGGCAGCTTATTGGCTCTAAATCACCGGAAACCCTGAAAAAACTCGAATCCGCCGCTATTGAACCCGATGCTTTACCCGAAGCGATTGAGGTCATGGCCACCCTTATCGAAGAAGATGAGGAAGTAAGGGCGATCGCAGAAGAGATCAAGCGAGAAAATGAGACGAAACCCTACATTATCAATCAAATGAAAAATGTCGGGATTGTCAATCAGGGAACGATTCACAATCCGGTTTTTAACTTCCACTGACAGAATTCGCCGGATGGGAAGCCGGTTAACCAAATTCCTGCGAAAGATATTCCTAATCGTGGTTCCCGTCATTTTGTGGGACGGGAAAAGGAATTAACCCAACTGAAGGCGATGCTAGATAGTGGGGAAAATGTCGCTATTTCTGCGATCGCTGGGATCGGGGGAGTGGGGAAAACGGAACTGGCTACCCAATACGCCCGACGGAATTGGGAGGAATACAAAGCTATCCCCTGGATTGTGGAAACTATTGGCGATATACGCCCAAATCTGTTTAGCTATTTCCTCAAACTAGGAATATCCGTCCCCGAACCGTTGGTCGGTCGTCCGGTTGGTGAACAGATCCAAGCTTGTTGGCGACAGTATCTCGCTGATGTTGCTGTCAAGGATGATGAAAAAATCTTGGTGGTTTTCGACGATATTTCTAATCTGGAAGCCGTAAAAGACGCAATCCCGCCTTTTTATCCCTTCCGAGTCCTGATTACCACGCGGATGCGGAATCTTGACCCCAATCTCGTCGCTACTCTCCCTCTCGATGTCCTGGAACCAGCCGCCGCCCTAGCCCTACTAAAAAGCCTTTTGGGAGAGAATGACCGCAGGATAGCAAATCAGACCAAAATTGCTGAACAACTGTGTCAATGGCTCGAATACCTGCCTTTGGCGCTGGAATTGGTGGGGGCATACCTAGCCAACGATCCCGATCTCTCCCTCGCGGACTTTTTCGAGCAATTGCAACGGTTGGGACTGGATGACGAGGCATTGCAGAGAAGTCAAATAACCTTAAATTCTGCCGAAAGAGGGGTTAAGGCGGCGTTTGATCTCACTTGGCAGAAATTAGCCCCCAATAGCCGAGAAACCGCCCTATTACTGTCCCTCTTCGCGTCGCGGGGGATCGTCTGGGAAGAGGTGGAATGGATCGCGATCGCCGAAGAGTTGAACGACATCCGTACCCCCTTAGCTAAGACGAAAAAGGAACTCAATGAGGGCAAAAAGGAACTCTATCGCTATCATTTGCTAGGATTCTCGCAGGAAAAAGGCGTTTATAACATTCACTCGCTGATTCATCTGTTTTTTAAAGAACAACTGGCCGAACAAGAACGCTTCGATCTCCTACCAGTGGTGAGTAATCCCCTACTGGCGATCGCGCAAACCATCCCCCAAACTCCCACCCTAAAGGAAATTACCCTCGTTTTCCTCCTTGTCCCTCATCTAGAAGCACTCGCTGAGGATTTAGCCGAATCCCCCGCAGGAGAATCCTTTCGACAAACCTACCTCCGACAAAGACAAGCCTCGATTCAGGACGAGGATATTGGCTGGATATTCACGAGTTTAGGCTGGTTTTACCAGGGACAGGGCGACTATACTTCGGCGGAACCTTGGTTTGAACAATGTGTCGAGGTCGTTAAAAGTCGTCTGGGCGAGCGCCATCCCCATGTAGCCTCCAGTCTCAACAATCTAGCCATTCTCTACCAATCCCAAGGAAGGTACGAATTAGCCGAACCCCTGTACCAGGAGGCTTTAGCCCTGAGAAAAGACCTCTTGGGCGATCGCCATCCCGATGTAGCCCAAAGTCTCAACAATCTAGCCATTCTCTACAATTTACAAGGAAGGTACGAATTAGCCGAACCCCTGTACCAGGAGGCTTTAGCCCTGAGAAAAGAACTGCTGGGCGATCGCCATCCTGATGTAGCCCAAAGTCTCAACAATCTAGCCCTTCTCTACGATTCCCAAGGAAGGTACGAATTAGCCGAACCCCTGCTCGTGGAGGCTTTAGCCCTGAAGAAAGAACTGCTGGGCGATCGCCATCCTGATGTAGCCCAAAGTCTCAACAATCTAGCCCTTCTCTACAAATCCCAAGGAAGGTACGAATTAGCCGAACCCCTGCACGAGGAGGCTTTAGCCTTGTTTAAAGAACTGCTGGGCGAGCGCCATCCTGATGTAGCCCAAGCTCTCGAAAATCTAGCCCTTCTCTACAAATCCCAAGGAAGGTACAAATTAGCCGAACCCCTGCTCGTGGAGGCTTTAGCCCTGAAGAAAGAACTGCTGGGCGATCGCCATCCCGATGTAGCCCGAAGTCTCCACAATCTAGCCAGTCTCTACCAATCCCAAGGAAGGTACAAATTAGCCGAACCCCTGCACGAGGAGGCTTTAGCCTTGTTTAAAGAACTGCTGGGCGAGCGCCATCCTGATGTAGCCCAAGCTCTCGAAAATCTAGCCGATCTCTACATTGGGCAAGGAAAGTTAAAATTAGCCGAACCCCTGTACAAGGAGACATTATCCATCAGGGAAGAAAGATTAGGAATCGATCATCCCAGGACCATTTCGACCCGCCGGTCTTTAGCCATTGTTCAATTCTTTAAGTTTTTTGAGAGAGGGATAGGAAAATTAATAAACATTATTGTAACAATTCTCTTCCTACCGTTTTATCTACTGTGGTTAGGATTGCGGTGGCTGATGAGGCGACTACGACGGTAGGGAATTGACTCAAACGGTGGGTTACGACGGATTCTTAGATCCCCTTTACAGAACCGTAGGGCGCGTTAGCATCGCGTAACGCGCCACCCCAAAAATAACGCGCCACCTACCAATGCTAAAATGGTGGGTGACGACGGATTGTTAGATCCCCTTTACCGCCTAGATTGTCGCCGTCTAACCCACCCTACCGCGAGACCTTTTCCCGAAAGCGCCAATCATCAAGAACCGATGGAACCGACCGAAGAACAATTTTTAGTTTTTAACGCCCTCGAAACCCTAACGATTGTCTTATACAGTTTCTATAATCCTAGTAGTGGGCTGTGGTATATCGAAACCCTAAGTCCTACTTTACCCACATCGGTGATTCTTCCTGACGGAGAAATTGTTCCTTTTGAATTCGTGCAAGACTATGACTAACGCCGAACAACTTCGACAACAAAAAGCTAGACGTTTACAACAACTCTCTAGACTCGCTCGCGAACGATACCTAGAATCCGGTGGCGACCCCTCCCGTTCCGCCAACGAACAACAGTTAACCAAAGCGGAACAAGAGGAATTTCAAAACCTACTTTCCCAAGTCTTTGATCCAGAATACATCCAGCGATACCAAGAAAAACAACCGCAACACCCAACAGAATTTAATCAATCTGCGATCAAAACATCAAATCCCCAACTTTTTTCAGAGAAGGATAGGTAAATTGGGGATGCCTATCGAACTATCTATGCTGTCCAGTTAGGTGAGGCTATCTGGGTGATTCATGCCTTCCAGAAAAAATCCCCAAAAGGTATCAAAACACCACAACAAGAAGTCGAAGTTATCAAAGCACGACTCAAGCGATTAAAGGAGGAACTCTCTTGAGTGAAGAACAATTGGAACTGGTACAAGGTAGAGGGAATGTGTACCGCGATTTTGGCGATGTAGATGCGGACGTGCGACAAGCGAAAGCACTGCTTGCTGCTGAAATTATCAAGGTTCTGGAGAAGGAAGACTTATCAACCCGCGATGCTCAAGCGCGAACTGGAATTAATCACAGTGAATTTGTCCAGATTCGCCGTGCTAATTTGGGACGCTTTACTATTGACCGTTTGATCTCAATTTTGGGTCGTCTCAATCAACAGGTTGAAATTACTATTACGACCTATCCAAGACCCACTGATTCTTCACCAATGGCATCCTAACTGTAATTGATTGTGGTTCGATTGGAACGACCGCGCCACCAAGCTAGTAGGGTACTAGCGATAAAAATACTCGAATAGGCCCCAGCTACGAAACCGATAATTAAAGCTAGGGCAAAATATTTTAAGGTGGTGCCACCAAAGAGAAAAATCGCCACCAGAGGCAATAAAGTGGTCAGGGTGGTATTAATTGAACGAGCTAGGGTTTGACTCACCGCATTATCGACAATTTCATCCACCGATAGTTCAGGAGTTTGGGCGAAATTTTCTCGCACGCGATCATAAATTACCACTGTGTCGTTAACAGAAAAGCCCACAATTGTCAAGAGGGAAACCAAAAATAAACTATCCACTTCTACCCCCGCAATTAAGCCTAAAACCGCAAATACGCCCACGGTAATTAGAACGTCATGAAAGAGGGCGACAATGGCAAAAAAAGCGTAATCCCGTTGAAAACGAAAGCTTAGATAGACGGCAATGCCGAAGAAGGAAACTAATAGGGCCAAAAATCCCGACCTAAATAATTCTTGACCGATGGTGGGACCGACGGTATCGATTTGACTGGTTTCGGGGTCAAAGGTGCCGATTTTCTGATTTAAGGTGTCGAGTAATTTTGTTCTCTGTTCTTCTACGAGGGTTTTCGTCCGCACCGATAAAGTATATTTATCCAACACCTGCACACTACTGTTACCCAATCCTTCCTCGTCTAAAATCACTTGCACTTCGGCAGTAGTTAAGGGTTTCTCACAGTTATTCTTTTTGGCACAGGCTAATTCTATCTGAATTCTCGTGCCACCAACAAAATCTAAACTCGGCCGCAAAGGCGCTTGAATAGTGAACCAAGAAATTACCATGGCCAAAATACTACCAATCGTCAGCAAGGCCGAGACTGTCCACCAAAAATTACGCTGTTTTGTAACACTAAATGCCATATCTTTTAAGTGAAAAGTAAAAAGGAAAAAATGGGGGTTGGGTGTTGGGGGTTGGGGGTTGGGGGTTGGGGTATTAGTTGAATTTCCCCATTTCCCCATTTCCCTAATAACTACTGGTTTGCTGGTAAATTAGGGCAGAAAAGTTGGGGTTTTTGACGGACGCTGGGGACGTTTAACACGGTGATTAACAGGAGCGTGCGACTACAGGTTAAAGCGGTAAACATACTCACAGCTACCCCAATGGCTAAAGTTAAGGCAAAACCTTTGACTAATCCTGAACCCAACCAAAATAAGGCACCACAGGCGATTAAAGTAGTGACATTACTATCAAGAATACTGGAAAAAGCCCGGTAAAATCCCGACTCTACTGCCCGAAATAGGGATTTTCCGGCCCTTAATTCTTCCCGGGTGCGCTCAAAAATCAGTACATTTGCATCAACAGCCATGCCGATACTGAGGATAAATCCAGCAATACCGGGTAAGGTCATCGTGACTCCCACTAAGGCAAAAGCCCCCAGAGAGAGTATAGTATAGATAATCAGGGAAATATCAGCGATGACACCGGGTAAACGGTAATAAACCGCCATGAAGATTAAAACTAACAGTAAACCCACTAAACCAGCGTAGATACTGCGACGGATGCTATCTTGGCCTAAAGTTGCCCCAACGGTGCGAATTTCTTCCACTTTAACGGGGAAAGGTAGAGAACCACCGCGCAATTGAATCGCTAGATCGTTGGCAGTTTCGGCGGTAAAATTACCAGTAATCACGGCCCTGCCTCCAGTAATACCAGTTTGGGCAAACTGCACATCAACCACAGGGGCGCTAATTAATTCATTATCGAGGAAAATCCCAATACTGCGACCAGTACCCGCGATCGCTTTAGTCAGTTCGGCAAATTTATTGCCCCCTTCCGAGTCGAAAGTAATGGCCACTTCCCAGTTGGTCCCTTGGGTGGAACTAATAGTGGCATTTTGCAGATTTTTTCCAGTTAAGTCCACCGATTCAAATAGATTTAAAATTGCCTGTTTAGATTTTTGCAGAGATTGTTCTAGTTCGGCAATTTTAGCGGCATTTTCGGGTTTATTCTCGGCTTTGAGGGCGGCTAATTCCGCTTTTTTTTGTTGAAAAATTGAATATTCAGCCCGGAATTCTCCTTCTGTACCTTGTTTTTGCTGACGAAATTCTAATTGGGCCTGAACATTTAAGTTTCTCTCAGCTTCTTTGGGATTTGTGACCCCGGGTAGTTGCACGATTACCTGATTTTTACTGTCCACAGTCTGCACTAATGATTCAGAAACACCGAGGGCATTAACGCGATTTTCAATCACATTTTGTACCGCTTTTAAATCATTAGGTTGAATGGTTTTGACGGTTTCAGTGGGTTTAACCTGAATGGTTAATTGACTACCACCGCGCAGGTCTAAACCTAATTGTAGGGGTAACTTAATCAGGATGACGATCGAGGCAACAACTAGGCCGATGATCAGTAACAATAACCAATTTTGTCTCTGCATAACTTCGGTATCAAAAGGAGAATTTGTTAAATGCGATCGCTGACCATTTTCTGGACAGCTTCGACAATTTGATTAGGTTGAATAATCGTCAATCTTTCTAGATTACCGTTATAAGGTGTCGGTATATCTTGGGAAGATAATCTTAACACAGGGGCATCTAATTCATCGAATAACTGCTCATTAATTAAAGCAATTAACTCGGAAGCAATTCCTGCCGTTTTCATACATTCTTCCACGATAATCACCTTGTGAGTCTTGCGAATCGAAGCGGCGATCGTCCCCATATCAAAGGGTTTCAGGGAAATTAAATCGATAATTTCTGGATCGTAGCCATCTTTTTCTAACTGTTTTAATGCCTGTAAACAGTGATGACGCATCCGCGAATAGGTGAGAATGGTGATATCTTCTCCCTGGCGAACAATTTCCGCTTTATCTAGGGGTAAAAGATACTCGGTATCAGGTAAATTTTCCTTGAGATTATAGAGAAGAACGTGTTCAAAGAAAAGCACAGGGTTATTATCTCTAATCGCCGATTTTAATAAACCTTTAGCGTTGTAGGGAGTGGAACAAGCGACAATTTTTAGTCCGGGTACTGCGTGAAAATAGGCCTCTAAACGTTGGGAATGTTCCGCACCTAATTGTCTCCCCACACCCCCCGGACCGCGGATAACCATGGGGATTTTAAAATTACCGCCAGAAGTATAACGTAACATCCCGGCATTGTTGGCAATTTGGTTAAAGGCAAGGAGAAGAAAACCCATATTCATGCCTTCAATAATCGGACGCAATCCCGTCATGGCTGCCCCCACTGCCATGCCCGTAAAACTATTTTCAGCGATGGGAGTATCTAAAACCCTTAAATCGCCATATTTTTTGTAGAGATCTTTGGTAACTTTGTAGGAACCGCCGTAATGACCCACATCTTCACCTAAAACAAATACTGTCTGGTCGCGGCCCATTTCCTCATCGATCGCCTGTCGCAAAGCATTAAATAATAGGGTTTCTGCCATATAAAGTCCCCGCTTACAATTCGGTTATCTTATCACTAAACTTATTATCTTACCCCTTTTCTGTCCCGAAGGAAGTGGGGAAGTGGGGAGAGGGAATTATGAATTATGAATTATGAAGTGGGTAGATAGGGAGTAGGTAGGTGGAGAACGTAGGTTGGGTTGAAGCATGAAACCCAACTCCCGCATGGGTTACGCTACTGCTCCTACAAATAATTGTGCCTCCCTACTTCATAGATAATAGTCTATTCTAGTTCCCGACAATCGGCCGGCAAAGAACTAAGATCAAGATCAAGCAATCCCCTACCGTTAAAGCTGATGAAATTACCCCGTCTTGCCGCTTTAATCATTGGTCTGAGCTTTATTTTCGGATTAATGTTGTGGCTAGTCAACTCTATCTATCGTCTTTACATCCAGATCGCCTTTACCGCTCCTATCTTAGCTAATATTCTGCTTTTGCTCATTATCGGACTGCTGGGCTTGCTGATCTACATTCTTTTATACTACTTTTACCTGCTGCCCCAGCGCCAAAAAAGTCGCCGCGGGTTGCGTTCTTCCTCCCGTCCACCCCTAAAATTACCGGTAGAAAAAACCGAGGCCGCCGGGGAAACCTTAAAAGCTATCCGGCAACAAGTGGAGCAAATTCAAGATAAAGTAACCCAACAGGTTTTTGTTAAGCGTTCCCAAGAAATTGAGCGAAGTTTAGCCAGAAAAGAAGTTAAAATCATCGTTTTCGGCACAGGATCGGCGGGAAAAACCTCTCTAATTAACGCTCTCATCGGTCAAATGGTGGGCAATGTGGAGGCAACCATGGGAACCACGGAAAAAGGGGAAACCTATAGTTTAAAAATGAAAGGTGTGAATCGGGAAATTCAAATTACCGATACCCCCGGCATTCTCGAAATTGGTGCAGCCGGAGGTGAAAGGGAACAGTTAGCGCGACAATTAGCCACGGAAGCAGATTTACTTTTATTTGTCATTGATAACGATATTCGACAATCGGAATACGCCCCTTTATTGCGTTTAATTGATATGGGGAAACGTTCTCTCTTAGTCTTTAATAAAATCGATCTCTATAGCGATGAAGATCGAGACATTATTTTAAAACAATTACGAGAACGTCTTAAAGGAGTGGTCCTTTCCGCCGATATTATTGCCGTTGCCGCTAATCCCCAACCTGTGCAGTTAACCGGGGGACAAATGATCACACCAGAACCAGATATTTTAGCTTTAATTAAACGTTTGGCTTCAGTTTTACGGGCCGAAGGGGAGGATTTAGTGGCGGATAATATCCTCTTACAATCCCAAAGATTAGGAGAAGAAGCTAGGAAAATTATTGATCGCCAACGTCGTCGCCAAGCTGATAAAATTATCGATCGCTATCAGTGGATCGGTGCGGGAGTGATTGCAGTGACTCCCTTACCAGTGTTCGATCTGTTAGCAACGGCGGCGGTTAATGCTCAAATGGTCAGGGAAATTGGTCAAGTTTATGGCTGTGAAATTAACAGCGATCGAGGCAAGGAATTGGCCTTATCTTTGGGCAAAACTCTAGTTAGTTTGGGAGTAGTGAAAGGAGCAGTAGAATTATTAGCCAGAATCCTACAATTAAATTTTACTACCTATATAGTCGGTAAGGCAATTCAAGGGGTCAGTGCCGCCTATTTAACCCGCATTGCCGGCAAAAGTTTTATTGAATATTTCCGTCACGATCAAGACTGGGGTGACGGTGGTATGACGGAAGTGGTACAAAGACAATTTCAACTTAGTCGCAAGGAAGAATTTATTAAGTCTTTTGTGTCTGATGCGATCGGTAAAGTGGTACAACCTTTTCAGGATGATTGGCAGCAAGAAGAAGTTTTAGAAGCTAGTCGCGAGGATGATTGGTAAAGATCGAACCCGGGAGCAATAGGCAAAATTGTATAGTAATTGTTACAATCGTTTTGGGGTTCCACAAGGGCAAAAAAAGATGCGACAGCAAGTTATCGACTGGTTAAAAGAAAACGTCAACGAACACCGTCTGCGACATATTCTCGGTGTAGAGACCATGTGTATTGATTTAGCTAGTCATCACGGTCTCGATCCCGTCCAAGCAGGGCAAGCGGGATTGTTACACGATCTGGCCAAATTTTTCAAGCCCAAAAAACTGCTAAAAATGGCGGAATCGGCGGGAATAGACGTGGATAATATCTGTTTATCCCATCCCCACTTACTCCACGCCGATGTGAGTGCGATTGTCGCCCAAAAAGAATTTAACGTTACCGATGAGGAAATTCTCGCAGCAATTCGCAATCATACCCTCGGTCAACCCAATATGAGCGATCTTAGCTGTATAGTCTTTATTGCCGATGCCTTGGAACCCAATCGCGGCGATACACCCGAATTAAACGCCCTACGACAACTCAGCTATCAAAATCTCCATAAAAGCGTTCAACAAACCTGCGATTATTCCCTAAAATATCTTTTAAGTAGCCATTGTCCCATTCATCCCCGCACCGTGCTAACCCGCAACTGGGCGTTACAAATTGTTAAAGAACAACCAACAGAAACTAAAACCATTGATTAACATAATCTCAAGACTCGCTTACAACCACCTCAGTCAAAGGATAACCACAACCTGAATGACCAATCCCACTGGAATTATTACCCCCATCGCCGAAAATCTCAAGACCGAAAAGTTTCTGGAGACAATTGTTACCGCTGCCGAGGACAAGAAAGCGGGGGACATCGCCATCCTGAAAGTCGCCGATATCTGTTATTTAACCGATTATTTTCTGATTATTACCGGCTATTCTACCACCCAAGTGCGAGCGATCGAGGATGCGATCGAAGCTGCTATGGAACTAGAATGGCAACAATCGCCCCGACAAGTGGAAGGAAAAAGCGAAGGTAGCTGGATACTGATGGATTATGGCGATATCATTGTCCATATCTTTTTACCAAAAGAGCGAGAATTTTATAATTTAGAAGCTTTTTGGGGTCATGCTCAACGTATTCCTCTACCTAGCAACCATTTAGAGGAGTAGAATCCATGAAATCCTCCCTTGATTTCTGTCCCGTCCCAGAAGAACAGCAACCGGTTAACGAGTACGAACAATTAAAAGAATCTTGGTTTTTTCGTTGGGCTACCATAGATGTAGCCTCTTATACAAAAAAAATTCTCTGGTTATGGTTATGGACATGGTTAATTGTCGGACCGATTGCCGCCGCTAGTTTTCCCCTCAAAAAGGCCCCTTTTCTCTTCTTCTGTGCGGGGATTTTTGGCTCGACAATTTTGGTAGGATTGGTGTTATTGCGCTTGTATTTAGGCTGGATCTACGTCTATGATCGCTTGCAATCGGAGAAAGTATTTTATGAAGAGTCGGGTTGGTACGATGGCCAAATCTGGACAAAAACCGCCGCTATTTTAACCCGCGATCGTTTAATCGTCTCCTATCAAATCCAGCCCATTCTCCGGCGTTTACAAAAAACCGCTCTGATTCTAGGGGCAATTGTCGCTATCAGTGGTCTTTTCTGGCTATTTTTCACTCACTAACCGCAACCAATCACCAATCTGAATGAATAGGGTAAAACGTTCACCAACCCACCGCTTAGAAATTCATCTCCTCCGGGAAGGTATTATTGAATCGGTCCATCATGTCGAGGCCGCTATTTGCGATGACCGCGGCCGGGTGTTATCCACCGCCGGCAGCGCCGAAACTAGCGCCTTTATTCGTTCGGCCCTGAAACCTTTTCAAGCGCTGGCTGTCACCAGTACCGGCACCCTCGAACGCTCCGATCTCAACGATAAGGATCTAGCCATTATCTGTAGTTCTCACCAAGGCACAGTGGAACAGGCCCGTCAAGTCTTTAATATTCTCTGGCGCGCCGATATCGATACCAATGCCCTGCAATGTCCCCTCCCAGAAGGTAAACGCAGTCGTCTGCAGTACAATTGTTCTGGTAAACACGCCGGGATGTTAGCGGTGTGTCAACAGCGCGGCTGGCCATTAAATACCTATCTCCGGCGTTCTAGTCCGATACAGAAGCTAATTTTAAGCAAAATTGCCGAATTATTGGGGATGCCGGGAGATGAATTAATCAGCGCCCACGATGACTGCGGCGCGCCCACCTATTCAATGCAGTTGGGGCAAATGGCCCATCTCTACGCCCAGTTAGCCTCTGGCAACCGTTTAGACTTAGAAAGAATCGTCCGCGCCATGACCTATCATCCCCGCATGGTAGCAGGAGAAGGGGCTTTTGATACGGAATTAATGCAGGTTAGCCAAGGGGAAATCGTCAGTAAAGCCGGGGCCGAAGGTATTCAATGTATCGGGCGCGTCGGTGAAGGTTTAGGATTAGCAATTAAAGCTTTAGATGGTTCCAAACGGGCTAAATATGCCGCCGCTTTGCAAATTCTCAAACAGTTAGGCTGGATTACTCCCAATGTGGCCGAATCTCTCTCGGAAAAATTCCTCAAAATCGGCAGTTATACCCGCTTGGAAGTGGTGGGGGAAATGGCTTTATTGTAAATAGTCAGTTAACAAAGCGTAACACATCAAAAATAAAAGTTTTTGGTGTGTTAGGGCAGTATTTATATCTTGATTTTTTTCCTAAAAACAAGGGATTACCTAACCAACCCAGTTGACTCAAATTATAGCCCATAAAAATACCCCCCAATTCTGTATAATTAAGGGGTATGGGTTATATTAACGGGGAATTTAGCCTATTTCTGTGGTTTCTTTTTCGATAGAATGATTGCGTTTTACTTGGCGTTTTATGGTTGCACCAGCACCAATAATTCCTAGAGAAAAGAGGCCTAAAATTGACGTGGGTTCGGGAACTTGAACCTCAACTTCCTGTAAAAATGGATCCTTCTTTGTCCCATATGTAAAGATATTGGGTATAGAACCACCATTAGTATAACTCCCACTGGCACTGCTTATTTTAAAATCAAAAACTCCGTCATGTGGCGCTTTTCCTGGATTTACGGTAATAAAACGTATGGTAGTTATGATTTGTGAATTCTGGACGGGAATATTAAGATTATTTCCGTAAACACTTAATAATCCAGCCGCTGTTATACCGCCGCTAACCAAACCAGCTATGTTTTGAAACGCTAATTCTCCTGAATCGAAATGAACTCTATAAGTGAAGGAACCTACATTGTTAGTCAGACCTACCGTGTTAATATCAATTGTAAAATCAATGATTTGCCCAGGTCCGATATCAATGTCTAAAATAGGATCATTATCTAGTTGAGAACCAGTTGGAGTAAAAGATAAATTTGCTGCTTGTGCTGTATGTCCTAAAATGATTGAAGCTATGACAGTTAAAACAGAGACTAAACCTGAATTAAATTTTTTAATATTGTTCATGATCTTTTTTTTACCTAGACGTACAGAGATTCTGCTGTTGCTTCCACAGTGTAAGCAATCGAAAATTTACTTTCAAGACCCATAAAAGCCCCATAAAGAAATATAAAGACACTAAATTTGCATTTTGCGGTATAATGTCAAGCAATCCTGACTTAACTCCCTGTTTAAAATCATCCTATGAACTCATTCGATATTCAATCTTTTATAATAACTATTGATGAGCTTGTTTTCTCCCATACAGGAGAGCATTTAGACGATCTTCAGCATGAAATCTTAGAGGGAGTCGTCAATCATCAAAAATACGCCGAAATCGCCCAAAAAAATCATCTTTCTCAGAAATATATCAAGGAAACAGCAGGTAAGTTATGGAAAACCTTATCAGAAATATTAGGAGAGGAAGTCAGCAAGGCTAACATTAAATCTAGTTTACAAAGATATTATCATTCTAATTTTTCTAATGTTATCAATAGTATTCAAATTAACAAGGGTAATATCTGTACAGGGCTATCAGAAAAGGAATTAAAGCAGTCTAATATTTATCAACAAGCTAAATTAGAAACCATCCCCGAATTAATCAAAGAGGGATTAACTGTGGAACAAATTGCTAGAGCTTTAAAACTTCCCTTAGACTTGGTGCGATCACAATTAGAAGAATTTGAGTAAGTCCCCGGCAACATCACTTATAATATAGTTATCTTATTATTACCCTGAGCCAATATGAAAGTAAATGTTATTTTAGAACCAAGCGAGGAAGGAGATTATAATCTTTCTGTTCCTTCTCTCCCCGGTTGTATTAGTGAAGGACATAATCTCGAAAAAGCTTTGAGCAATATTCAAGAAGGTATGGAACTTTGTCTCGAATTAGAGGAAAAAGAACGACGAATTGCAGAAGGGACTTATACGATAAGCGATTTTAACCAAAAAACTCAACAAGCTATTCAGAATATTGAAGAACAAAAAACCTTAACTGTTGTCAAAGATCAAGTTGAACTGTATCAGCAGCTAGGAATTTATCGCTAACCTTATTATCTGATGTCATTAATCTCTAGAGTCAGCGATTCCCTCTGTAGTCATGTTTTTGCTGGTTTTCTGCGCCGAAACCAACTATAATGCTCGAAAGGTGAAAAGGGACTAAAAGCGCTGATTGAGTTAATCCGCGATGGTAAGGTGAGTCTGCGCTATCTAGTCTCGTCGGGGGCTTTGGCTACTGGGGTTGAGATAAACTAGATTTAATAACTGAAAATCCGGGGTAATCACTCATGTTACAATCCCTAAAAATTGAAGGCTTTCGCGGGTTTCAGAGTTTTGAGATGGCCAATCTTGGTCGAATTAATCTCTTAGTGGGTAAAAATAATAGCGGTAAAACTTCTATTTTAGAAGCGATTCAGTTTTTGTATGCTCAGAATAATATAGATATATTTCTTGAAACTATTAGCTATAGAGGTGAGTTTGGTTGGTCAGAAAGTAATCTACCTAGTCGCAATAAAGTTTTTGAAATTTGTCATTTATTTCATGGGCATGAAATCATCCCAAGTAAAAAAATTATCATCAGTGGATATGGCAAATCCTGTCTAGCAAGTGTTACCATTTCTGTTGAAAGCATTCCTATACAACTATCTTTATTTTCAGACAAAAATGATGATCTAAATCAAAATAATGATCACAATTTCGACAATGAGGAATGGGGTAAACTTCTTTTAAGTATTGGATGGATTGGCTCACAAAAACCTATTGAAATGGAACTTCTTGCCAACGGTACTCTTGCCAGAGATTCTATAAGAAGAATAGCTAGTTTAAGCAGAATTTCCCATAAAATAGGTATTGATAATAAAATTGAATTGAAGTTCTTAACACCATTTTCTCTAACAAGTTCTGATATGGCAGCACTTTTTGATAACATTGTTCTCTCTCCTTTAGAAGATTTAATTATTGAATCTTTGAAAATTATTGAGCCAAAAATTGAAAGGATAGCCAGTGTTGGTTCTGGCAAGTATTTAACTTCAAATAACCTAGGTGTTAGAGGTGGGTTTTTAATCAAAATTAAAAATCATGATCAACCTATCCCTATTGGCAGTTTAGGCGATGGATTTTGGCGAATGTTAGGATTAGTTTTAGCGATGGTTAATCTTGAAAATGGAATTTTATTAGTTGATGAAATTGATAGTGGATTGCATTTTACTGTCATGACTGATATGTGGAAAGTAGTCTGGGAAACCGCCAAAAAACTCAATATTCAGGTATTTGCCACCACTCACAGCCGCGATTGTTGGCAAAGTTTAGGCGAATTAATTACCGAAGAAAAAATTACTGATAACGATATTACTATTCAAAGGATAGATAGGGACAAGGAAAAAGCAGTTTCCTTTAATACTAGACAAATTTACCTCGCTTCTGAAAGAGATATTGAGGTTCGCTAAAAATGCCCAGAATACATCCTAAAAAACTCTTGGTAGAGGGAAGAGAAGAAATGAGAGTGATTCCCGAATTAGCAGAAGCCCATGGCATCTCTTGGGGAGAGAAAAAAGACACAGCTATTATCTATATTAAACCGGCCGATGGTATTGAGAATTTACTCGATAGGGATAATATTTACAATGAAATCAATGATAGGGGACTAACTCATTTAGGAATTGTCATAGATGCGGACGAAGAACCTGATAATCGTTGGAAAAGTTTGTATAATGCCTGTTTACCAAATATACCTAGCTTACCTCAAAATTTGCCAGCAGAGGGATTAATTATGACTCTAGAATCGGGGATAAAATTCGGTGTGTGGATGATGCCAGATAATCAATCTAGAGGGATGTTAGAGACTTTTTTAGCCTATTTAGTTCCCGATAATAATCTTTGGCAATATACACAAAACAAGGTGATAGAGGCAAAACAACAAGGGGCAACCTATAGAGATTATCATCTAGATAAGGCTAATATTCATACCTATTTAGCTTGGCAAGATCCGCCAAGTAAACAACTTCACGATGCAGTAAAACAAAGAATACTTAATCGCTCCCATCCCCAATCAGCAAATTTTTTGAGATGGTTACAGGAGTTATATGAGATTTGAGAGAAGTATGGATCGAAATAGGAATGACAGCCCCATAATATTTCTCCGTGCTTTGTTAAATAAAGCCTCTTTCAAAAAGACTTAAATTAATCGTGCCGCGGGGGTTTATTGGTCGCAGAACCCGCCGGAACCACCTTGGAGGTGGGGGGGATACCCTTGAGGGAAATGAGCGTATTCATCACCGTTTTTGCCACAGGAGCGGCAACAGTGGAGCCAAAAGTATTCGCACCCTTGGGTTCATCCACCACCACCAAAACCACATAACGGGGCGATTCGATCGGTAAAATCGCCACAAAACTGGTAATTTTGGCGTTAGGTAGATAACCTCCCGTCGGACTAGCTTTTTGTGCGGTTCCCGTTTTGCCTCCGATGCGATAACCAGGGATTTGGGCTGCTACCCCCGTCCCCTTGCTGACGACGGTTTCCATCATTTCCACCACTTGCCGGGCCACGGTGGGAGAAAAGACTTTTTTGCTGGGATAATCGGGCTGCCAGTGCAAACGGCCGCGGTCGTCGGCTAATCCTTTGATCACATGGGGAGTCACCAGGGTGCCACCATTGGCCAGCGCACCGTGCATTTGTACTAATTTTAAAGGCGTTAGGGATAAACCTTGACCAAAGGAAGCGGTGGCCGATTCAATGGCATTATCCAGAAATTCTTGTTCGGGTTTGAGATATCCTGCCACTTCTCCGGGTAAATCTACACCAACCCTTTGATTTATTTCCAATCCTAATAAACTTTTATAGAAATCAACTCGCCCCATTTTTTGGGCAATTTGCACCATGGCCACGTTACTAGAGGTTTGCAGAACTCTGGCCATATCTAGCGCCCCATAACCCTGTTTAGAGGCATTTTTAATCGTCCAGGGACCGACAGTAATTGCCCCCGGATCATTGACTACCGTACTAGCTTTAATTGCCCCTGCTTCCATGGCCATGGCGACAATAATTGGTTTAAAAGTTGACCCCGGTTCGTACTGATCGGCTACGGTCCAATTTTTAAATAGAGCCACATGGGCTTTATAATATTCATTGGGGTTAAAAGTTGGCTCACAAACTAGGGCTAAAAGAGAACCATCAAGGGAGTCCATAACGATGACGGCTCCCCGTTTAGCATTAAATTTCTTTAGCTGTTCTCGTAGGGCCGTCCTGGCGGCTCTTTGTAGTTTTAAATCGAGGGTTACTTCTAACTGTAATTCATCAAATTGAAAGATACCATCGGGAACAAAAGCGGGTAAAATTCGCCCGTCTCCCATGCGTCTTGTATTGACAGAAAAAGGATCTCTTTCTAATAACTGACTGGAACCTCTCTCTAATCCTGCTTGACCACGATGTTCTTTATCTACATAGCCAATCACGTCGGCTGCCACATCGTCTTGGGGATAATAACGAGCGTACTTTTCCTCTAATTCTACACCGTCAAGAGATAATTGTTTTAATCCCCTAGCCACGGATTCGGTTAATTGATTGGCTAAACGAATTCCTGTTTCTTTTTCTTTAAATTTTTGAATCAGTTGATTAGTGGGAATATTTAATAAAGGAGCTAATTTATCAGCCACTTCTGCCGGCGGAATAGCAAACAGTTTTGGGTGTACATAAAGAGTGTAAATCAAGCGATCGGTCGCCAAAACATTACCATTACTATCGACGATCGCCCGTCGGGGAATATAGGGTCTAATACTGGTAGTTTGCTGTTGTCTGGCTCTTTTTTGCAATTCCTGTCCTTGGACTATTTGTAATTGGTACAATCGCCAAGCTAAACCCACAATACCCATGACTAAAATCAACCACACCGCCACCAATCGCCCGTTACTCAAAGGCAATTTTTTAAACTGTTGTTGCCGTTTTTTGGCGTTTAAATAGGACTTTCTGTCCCGGATACTGCCAGAGGGCGATCGAGTTTTTTTACCTCTAAATCTGGGTCTTTTTGTGTCAGTCATGAGCAGTATCTTTCAGTTATCAGTGAGCAGTAAGCAGTGAACAGTAAGCAGTAAGCAGTAAGCAGTAAACAGTAATCAGTAATCAGTAATCAGTAAAAAGACAGTAGGAAACTTCTATTTAATACTGCACACTTAAAAACTCACATCTGATAACTGTTAACTTACCCACTGATAACTGTTAACTGATAACTGTTAATAGGCACTTCTCGGTCGAGAATTGACGGTAGATTGGGGTTGAGAAGCGGTGGCCGGTTTCAGGTTCGGGGCAGATTTACGCTGTAAAAAGATAGTTTGGAAGGGTTGGGGATGAGTTAATCCAGTTTCGGGTTTTTCTGCTTGTTGAGCTAGTTGATGTTTAAGGGTTTCATTGGTGGACAAAAGATGGCGCTCGTGACGTTGCAGTGTTTCCAGTTTACCAAATTCTTTGTCCCAAACCTTGGGAATATATACCGTCCAAGCATATATTCCCAGAGTCGAACCCAACAGACAAAAAGTAATCACGGCCACTATTCTTTCTAGGAGGCAAAGGGAACGTAATTGACGCGAGGCTAATTGTTTTTGTGTCGGGGCCACGGGAACTCTCGCCACCGATTTAGTCGTCGGTTTGACGGTGGCAGTCGGGGAGGATTGAGTAACTGGTTTAGTAGTGGGGTTGGGGGAAGTTATCCGCGACTGGGGACGACGTTGACTCCCTTGGCTTTTTTGGCGAGGAATGGGAACGGGAACATAGGACTTATGGGCAGCAGACATGATTTTCTCTCAATATTTCTAGCTAGTTGTCGTTGTCAAAAATTAAGTTTCTAAAATTAGGAGTCGGTCATCAGTAGTCAGTAGGAAATATTTAATTGATAACTGTTGCCTTTTTTCCTTTTTCCTTTAAAATCACTGTTCTAGTTCTAGACGTAAACGATATAAAATAGTTTGCGGATGAACTTGAGCGAGAATTTGATTGATCACCGTACTCGGTCCGGATGCCCCCCAACTACAACCGCGTTCTAGATAGATTTTAGCGGCTTTCCCGATGATATAGGTTCCATAAGCGGCAATTGCTCCCTGTAGGAGAGCGGTGCTACCGTAGAGGGTTAAAGAGGTGGGATTTTCAAAAATACTCGCCGCTGCCGCTGCCGTTTTGCCCAAACCGATAATCACAGTGCTGAGGATTTCCCCCACCAGCAACCCCGCACTACTCAAAAGTAGAGTCCGCCAGAGTTGACCAGCTTGGTGACTGGTAATCGGCAAGCCGTACAAACGAGCTAAAGCCCGAACTAGAGTCAAATCGACGATTGAAGCCCCTAGGAGGTCTAAAATAGCGATCGGATTGGCCGCAATCGCTAAAGCCTTATATTTCGCGTATTGCCAGATAATTTCCTCCGCTTGACTGTCCCGGAGTTCTAGGGTTTTTCTAGCGATATTTTCCTCCGCTTCTTGGCCTTGCACTAAAGCATTTAAGGCCAGCAGCGATCGCCCTTCCCGATTTAAAATCGTTAAGAGTTTATCTTGCAGCTCCTCAATTTGGGAGGGAGGGGTTTCCCACTCAGTCACCACGCGCCCATCGGGGTATTCCACCCGGACGGGAATCGGTTGCGGTTCGGCGGCTACCATAACTATCTCATCGCTAGTTAACAAATCTTCTAACGTTTTTTCGTCCCGATTGGTTCCTAATCTCTGTAACTGCTGAAAAATCTGGCGGCGATCAGCTTCTGGATAGAGATCAATCTTATTAAACACCAAAATGAGCGGTTTTTTGGCCCGGCGCAATTCTGCCAAGGACTCGTATTCAGTCCGGGTAATATCCCCCGCGACGATAAATAAAATTAAATCGGCACTTTTAGCGACTTCTCTGGCCATATTCGCCCGCGCTTCCCCTTCAATCTCATCCAATCCGGGGGTATCGATTAATTCTATCTGGATTTTACCCGTGGCTGGTGTCCAACGCACCGCTCGCGGCCAGCGTGTCACCCCGTGCAGGGGTCCAGTTGTCAGGACTTTTTGACCGACTAAAGCGTTTACCACCGAGGATTTGCCGCGACTGACTAACCCGAAGGCTGCCACCCGAATCACCGTTTCATCCAGTTTATCCAAGGCCGATTTTAGGGACTGCAAATCCTGTTTAACGGCGGCCTGAAGTTGGGGATCGGGGGGATAATTCCAATGGCGGCGAAAACTGGCATACCAAGTTAAGGCCTGTTGTAAACTAGCTTTAGCCTGATTGTAATGAGTTTCCTCGAGCGATGGGGTCTTGGTCACGGTTGATTTTCTTTACTGTTTATTGATACTGCTGCCTTTATTGTAGAGTTTCGGGGCGGTAACTGAGACGCGCTTATTTGGGTTTAGGGGAAGACTTTTCAGTGATCAGTGAAAAGAAATTAGCGAAGTTTTCAACTAAAACCCTAACACCTAACATCCTACTCCGCCAATCCCAATTGCCCCAATAGCTGAAGGATAGTTTTTCCAGTGACCGGATCTCGCCAATCGGGGGCAATTTCTGCCAGGGGAAGCAGCACGAAGGCGCGTTCTCGACAGCGGGGATGGGGTATCTGTAATTCGGGCGTTTCTAAGATCAGGTCATCATAAAATATTAAGTCTAAATCGAGGGTACGCGGTCCCCATCTTTCCCGTCGGACTCTCCCGAATAACTGCTCGATTTCTAATAATTTATGCAGTAAATCTAAGGGCGATAAATCCACTTGCACAATGGCGCAACCGTTGAGATAGTCAGGCTGAGGAGGACCCACGGCTGTGGTTTGATACCATTGGGAATGAGCTTCTAGTTTAATTCCTTTGACTCGCTCTAATTCCCCTAAAGCTTGCCCTAAAATTGTCCCTGAATCCCCTAAATTACCGCCCAAAGCGATCGCTGCTCGCTTCATCCCCATCCTTCCTCCACAATAATCTCGGCTAATTCCCCCGTCGCCCCCAAAGATTTACCTAAAGATATATTGACATTTGGATGCTTTTGTGATAGTTCAAAAACTTGGGCTTCGATCGCGGCGGTAATTCCACCAGCAAAGAGGAAATAGGGCAGTATAGCAATTGTTTGGCTACCTTGAGCGATTAAACTCTCGATTTGTTGGGATAAACTCGGTTCTATCGACCAATAAGCTGTAATTGCCCGAAAAAACGCCGCTAGACTTTCCACTTCCCGATTCCCCCCGGGGCGACGACTACCGTGGGACAGTAAAATGCGGTCTTGGGGGCTTAAATCAGCAAATTGTCGCGATAACAGCGATTTTATGCCCTGATAACTGCCTAAATGGGGCTTTAACTCTAGCTCAATCGGCGATCGCACTTTGGCCACGGCCGCGGGAATATCTTCTTTAACGTGAACCCCCGACAGGAGAAACAGGGGGATAATCTGCAACCGGCTACATCCTTGGCTTTGTGCTTGTTGGGCAAAAGCTTCTATTTGTTGATGGAGAGGTGTTATCACTAATTCTAGGGCGGCAGTCCCTACTAATACCCGATTATCTGCTTCTAGAACCGCTAGAGATGGGCTAAACTCCGATTTACTCCCTAATCTTTCGGCGGGTTGACTAATTTTTTCTTGAACTAAGGCTGCTAATCGTGTCACCGCCATGGCTGGACGCGGATCGCGACTACCGTGGAAAACCAATAAGTAGGCTGAGGAGGTCTTCAAAGAAATCTTGCCAAAATAGTTTAGTTTTTAGCCTAATACATTTTCTCTCCCTTTAGGCATAAATGCCCCTGATATTCTCGATTTAGCCTATCTGAATTGGTAAGCGGGAAAACGTCCCCATTGGTGGGAAGTGCTACCATTTTACGCAATGTAAAGTGTGGGCAAATCAACCCACCGCCTTGAGTTAGCCTAGATGTTGAGGTATAATTGCTATTGACAGAAACTGCCAGAGGTATATTTGTATTATGCGGGTAATTAGCCGTCGAATACTTCGCGATTTCTGTATCACTAATGCTAATTCCTGCGAGTCTCTCTATGATTGGTATAGAGTCGCTAGTAAAGCAGCATGGCAAAATCTAATCGATGTGCAAGCCACTTATAAAAGTGCTGAATCTGTTGGTAACTTCACTGTTTTTAATATTAAAGGAAATCACTATCGTCTAATTGTAGATCTAGTTTATAGCCGACAGACTATCTATATTAAATATATTCTTACCCACGCCGAGTACGATAAAGGAAATTGGAAATATGATGCTTACTTTTAATTCTAAAACCTATGGAGAATTACTCGCTCACTATCAACCAAAAGCAATCACCACAGAGGTGGAAAACGAGCGAGTGATCGCAATTGCTCAAGAGTTGGAACATCGCTCGGAACTTAGTTTAGAGGAGGAAGCTTTACTGGAGTTATTGATTAGTTTGATCGAAAGGTTCGAGGCAGATAATTATCCAATTCCTGACAGAAATCCTTTAGCAACCTTACAGCATCTTATAGAAGCTAACGAGATAGAATATCCAGAGCTAATTACTATTTTGGGTTCCCCTGATGCGGTGGAGCAAATAATTAATGGACAACGCAGTATCAATCAGTCAGAAGCTAGGTCTTTGGGGTCATATTTTCGGGTTGATGCCAGTTTATTTACTTAATAAGTACCTAAGCAAAATTAATTACACATCTCAAGGGAAATTGATTTGGCACGACTACTTAACGAATTATTGCGATCGCTTGCCATTGACTAATTTTCAGCGATAATCTAAAGTCAGAGTCCATCGGGAGATAAGATCATGAACTTTCGTCTAGTTCTATTTTCAGGCCTAGTGACGGCTTTAGTCGGGGCAGGTATCGGTTATGGCATTAGCCGCATTGAACGCAATCCCAGCCAAGTCAACTATAAAAATCCCTATAGCTATCAAATCATCTATGGACGTTATTTTGCCGGTGCCGGGGCAACCCTGGGCTTCTGTGTGGGCGCGGGTTTGCAAATGGTCAAAGAACTCAAAGAAGCCAGAGATAGAGAAATGGGCATCCTAGATGATGGGTCAAAATTCTAGTCTTTTGGGGCTAATTCCTCAAGAATGATGAATTGAACGTGATTAATCGCTAAATCGCCGATGGGAACTTGGGTTTTTAACACCGGTTGTCCTTCACTTAGCATTCGTTCAAAGGGGATATCTTTGGCAATTTCCGTGTGATACCAAGCTAAACCCATAAAGAAACGATTGGGATAGGGACCACCTTCAAAGATATCATCGGGATTGGACTCCATGGGAACCCAACCGATAGAGGGGAGATAAAATTCCATCCAGACGTGATTGTAATCTGGTTCGAGGGGTAAATTACGTTCGAGGGGATGGGGTGGGCATTTATAACGTCCTACCGTACGACAGGCAATACCATTGAGACGACACAAAGCCAATAATAAACCCACATATTCGCCACAGGAACCCACTCCGCGCCGCAGGGCAATATCGGGGGTGTCGATGTTGGGTTTGATGCCGTAGGAAAGCTGATCATAGACGTAGTTACGAATACTATAAACTTTTCTGAGTATATTGGTTTCCCGACCGATCGCTTCTTGGGCAGCATTGAGGATAATTTCTGTATTCATAGCCAGATCATCATTATCGATCAAATAGCGATCGGGAAAATCGGCGGGTAAGGGGGGTAAATCTTCGCAATCTTTGGGAGTAATTTGGTATTTAATTCCCCACACTTCTAAGACCACTTTCCAACCAAAAATATGACGTTGTTTGGCGGTTATTTGCTTGAACTTAAATACTGCCACCCGCTGCCCGTCTTGAATTTCTTCAATAAAAGGCAATCCCACCGCTTCGACGCTGCGAATTTTTTGCCGCGGTGTTTCTAGGGGTAAAGCGATGCGCCATTCCACATCTTTTAGTTCGATATTATAGAGAGGTTCCAATTCCTCGACGTAGGATAATTCAATCAGATAACCGTTAGAAAGGGTGTATTTTTTAGCGGGATCGTAGTGAAAATATAGAGGATGGACAAAAGTACGCAGACGATAACTAAGTTCGTAAACCTGTTCGGAATTGGGATTATCGCGGATAAAGGGTTCTTGGAAAGCATAGGCCACATATAAGATATCCTTGCCACTGTTCGCATCGCGATAAAATGCTAATCCCGTCGGCGATTCAAAAGGAGTTATCATGCTAAAAAGCTGTTCTCCCGTGGCGCGATCAAGACAGTAAACCGTTTGTTCTAGGGTATCCGTTAACCAAAGTTCTTCCCCGCGAATGGTGATATTTTCGATGCCGATACCCGGCGCGTACAAACGAGTAATTTCCTGTCCCGATTGGCGATCAAATATAAAGATTTGTCCAGAACGTTGACAAGTGACATAAATTGTGTTACCAGTTACGGCGACTCCGTTAGCGGTGTAGGGAAGACGGGTAAAAAATTTCGGGGTAAAATCTTCGAGAGTGCAGCAGTAGAGATTTTCGCGGGTAGTAAACCAGAGGTTATTTTGATCATCGATTGCCAATCCCGTCGTCCCGACGAATTCTTGCCAGCGATGGGAATTAAGTACGGTTGTATGACCAGTATCGAGGGCAATTTGGTATAAATAGCCGTTTTTTGCGTCGATAGCGATTAATTTGTCATCTTGAAATACAATTCCGTGCAGGGCCGTGGCGCTAATCGGACGAATCGTTTGACGATGGGAGGGAAGACTGGCAGGATCGAAAATCATAGGAGGAAGCGAAAAGGGAGAGCGTTTTTAAGTGAATAAAATAGCAATTCTTCCCACGATAGCAAATTTTATCGCCCTTGAATGCTCGTAATGAACTCCAATTCCGAAAAAAATGTCAAGAATTGTCACCTATAGTCCCTCTCATACCCTTGTACCTACCTACGAGTGTTTCAATCGTTGCAGTTATTGTAATTTTCGCAGGGATTTAGGCACTGATGGCTGGTTAAGTCTAGACAAGGCCAAAGAGATTTTAGCTGCTTTGCAGGGTTCGGAAATTACGGAAATTTTAATTCTTAGCGGGGAAGTTCATCCTTTAGCAGCCAATCGAGAGTTATGGTTTCGCCATATTTATAATTTAGGAGAATTGGCTTTAAATATGGGTTTTTATACCCATACCAATGCGGGGATTTTAACTTTTGCCGAGATGGAAAAACTGAAAAATGTCAATCTATCTATGGGCATAATGTTAGAACAAATGACGGTGACTTTATTAAATACTGTCCATCGTCATGCCCCCAGTAAAGTGCCATCCCTGCGCTTAGAGCAGTTACAATGGGCGGGAGAATTAGGAATTCCTTTTACCACGGGGTTATTATTAGGAATTGGTGAAACAGAATGCGATCGCTTAGTAACCTTAGAAACTATTGCCACTATTCATCAACGTTGGGGACATATTCAAGAAGTGATCCTACAACCCTATAATCCGGGCAAAAGGGAACGGTGGCAAAATAATCCTTTTGATCTGCAAAAATTACCCGATCTGGTTAGGCAAGCCAGGGAAATTTTGCCCCCAGATATTGTCATTCAAATCCCCCCGAATTTAGTACCCGATCCTCTTTTTCTCTTGGATTGTTTAGCGGCAGGAGCGCGGGATTTAGGCGGTATTGGCATTATCGATGAAGTTAATCCCGATTACCTCCATTTACACCCCGATAAATTAAAGGAATTTTTAGCAGTTTATGGCTGGGAATTAAAGGCGCGACTACCGGTTTATCAGTAATCAGTAATCAGTAATCAGTAATCAGTAATCAGTAATCAGTAATCAGTAATCAGTAATCAGTAATCAGTAAACAGTAAACAGTAATCAGTGATCAGTAAACAGTAAACAGTAAACAGTAAACAGTAAACAGTAAACAGTAATCAGTAATCAGTAATCAGTAATCAGCTTCTGAAGGCAAGAGGCAACAGGCAAGAGGCAAAAGGGGTAATAAATAATCAGTCTTTAATAACCAGATTTAGTATAATTTAAGAGTTACTGATAATTGCCGATTGTCGGTATTTCTGCAAATGTGAGATATAGCCAATGAAAGCTAACAGCTGATGGTTGAGTGCTTCCTTTTTCCTTGTTGACTATAAACCTCTTGCATAATTAATTTTTGAGTTGGATAATATCTTTAGGCTTTTTTGAAATCAAAAAGTGCCAGCGATTGGGGTGATTGGGAGGAAAATTAGGTAATTGACTCCCTGAAAATTGGTAAAACCCCACACCCCACACTCCACACCCCACACCCTACCACCACCGAAAAACTTTTTCAGCAGACCCTAAATAGACCATTTAATTGATTATTATTCATTCTTAATTCTCCCGACGACCGGCTCCTAACCCTAACAACAATTTTTGATTTTTACCAGAGGTCTTATGATTCCCTCAAACGAGCGCTACTGGCTCAAAAATGCTCATATTCCCGTTTCCATCCTAGAAAATGAGAGTTTTTCTCCCCAAACCGCCGAGGGATTAACCTTCGTTAATCTGGAAATTAATGACGGTTACATTAATCGCATCACCTCCACAATCCCCCCCGAAGACAATATTCCCGTTATTGACCTCAAAAAAAAGATTATTTTTCCTTGCTTTGTCGATATGCACACCCATCTCGATAAAGGTCATAGTTGGCATCGTTGTCCTAACCATGATGGCACTTTTGACAGCGCCTTAAAAATAGCCCTAGAGGATTCTCGACGGGAGTGGCGCTTAGAGGATGTGTATCGTCGCATGGAATTCGGCGTTAAATGCAGTTATGCCCACGGAACCGCCGCTATTCGCACTCATATCGACTCTTTTGGTCAACAGGCACAGATTAGCTTAACCGCTTTGGGAGAATTGCAACGACAATGGGCCGGTAAAATCACCCTGCAAGCGGTTTCTCTAGTTTCCCTTGACTACTATCAAACCTCCGAGGGAGCGGCCTTAGCCGATAAAATTGCCGAATTTGGGGGCATATTAGGGGGAGTAGCCTACACAAATCCAGATTTACAGGCACAAATTGATATTACCTTCAAATTAGCCCAAGAAAGGGGTTTAAATCTCGATTTTCATCTGGATGAAAACGGCGACCCCGATTCTACCTGTTTAGCAGCGATCGCGCGTACTGCCATCAAAGAGCAATTTTCTGGACAAATCATCTGTGGTCACTGTTGCAGTTTAGCGGTACAATCCCCTGAAATAATCCAAGAAACCCTAAATTTAGTCAAAAATGCGGGCATTGCTATCGTTAGCTTGCCGATGTGCAATCTCTACCTACAGGATCGTCAAGAGGAAAAAACCCCCTTTTGGCGCGGGACAACTAAGGTAAAAGAGATGAAAAAAGCGGGAATTCCAGTTGCTTTTGCCAGCGATAACTGTCGCGATCCCTTTTATGGTTTTGGGGATCACGATGGTTTAGAAGTCTTTACCCAAGCGGTGCGGATTGCCCATCTCGATGCACCCTACGCTGACTGGGTAAATAGTGTCACCCTCACACCAGCAAATCTGCTCGGATTGCCCCATTTAGGGCGCATTAAGACGGGTCTAGAGGCAAATTTGTTAATTTTCAAGGCTCGCTACTTTAGCGAGCTATTATCGCGACCACAGTGGGATCGCCTCGTGATTCGGCGCGGGTTGAGCATCGATACTACTCTCCCCGATTACCAAGAGTTAGATGATTTAGTTCTGGGAATTGATGAACTCCTGTAGGGGTTTGACAAAAACCACCGATTCTAGGTTGATAGCACCGTAAATATGGGGAAAGGTCTCTTTTTCTAGCTCTAAAGTGGCATTTTCTGGGTTAGGATGTTCGGGCTGCTCCCATTTGACCGGGGACTGCAATTGTTCGAGAGAAATGGCTAAAACCAGCAAATCTGGCTGATTTTGATAAAAAGCGGCCACAACTTTCGGAATTTGTTCTAAGGTGGAGCAATGGATAAATCCCTCATTTTTTAGGGAATAAGCCCGATATTCCCCCATTTCACGAGCTATTTGCCAACCTCTTTCTGTAGTGATGTGATAGATCATCGGTTCGCCTCCTACTGTCACTTTATCCCTAATTTTAGGATATAGCCTGAAGCTGTCAGCAGCCCTCAATTCTCTTAAACTAGGGGTCAGGGAATCAAAGACAAGAAATTTGTCCGACCACTGACCAGAAAAAAATGGCCGATAATGGCCTCAAAATCTCTTTATAGTCTCTTTTTACCTGATATTAACCATTTCCCCTTAAAATGAGCTTACCTAAAATGTCGGATGAATGCCCCCGCTACATTTTTCGACAAGATACTCAGCTTTGCGGGGGATGAAATCCGACCAGAATATCAACCGAGGAGCATCGGTTTAATTCCACCATCTGTGGGTAAACTGTGTTATACTTAACTCAGCCAATGGTCGAGGATTGTTAGATGCTAGTCGTAGAAGCAAAGCTAAAAAACGGAACACCAGAGCAATATCACCAGCTTGATGAAGCTATCAAAACTTCTCAGTTTGTGAGTAACTCTTGTGTTCGTTATTGGCGGTCAAATCAAGGGACAACCCGCAATGATCTCCAAAAACTTTGTGCTGTACTAGCTAACAATAAAGATACACCTTGGGTTAATAAACTAAACTCTCAAGCTCGTCAATCGGCTGCTGATAGAGCCTGGCAATCAATTAATAGGTTTTATCAGAATTGTCGTGCCAAGATACCGGGTAAAAAAGGTTTTCCTCGGTTCAAAAAGCATAGTCGTTCCGTTGAGTATAAACTAACAGGCTATAAGCTATCTGATGATCGACGTAAAATCAGATTTACTGATGGTTTTAAAGCAGGAGAATTTGATTTATGGTGTAGTCAAAAGACATTAGTTTATTATTCAGAGCAACAGATTAAACGGGTAAGAGTTGTTAGACGTGCTGACGGCTATTATTGCCAGTTTTTGATTGACGTAGAACGGCAAGAATACCATGAACCAACGGGACAAATAACAGGAATTGACTTAGGGTTAAAAGAATTTTATACCGATGCCCAAGGCAATACTGTAGAGAATCCACGTTATTTAAGCAAGTCAGAAAAACGACTTAAAAAAGCACAAAGGAGATTATCAAAACGATTTCGTCAAGGAAAGAAACAGTCTAAAAACTATCACAAGCAACGGATAAAAGTAGCTAAACTTCACTTGAAAGTATCAAGACAACGTAAAGACAAAGCAATTAAAGACGCTTTGGCGTTAGTCCAGTCTAATGATCTGGTAGTCTATGAAGCTTTAAAGGTAAGAAACTTAGTCAAAAACCGTCAGCTT
>VYKY01000104.1_pt1 | contig 32827 bp, 43 predicted proteins | sample 5114441 | NCBI WGS metagenome assembly VYKY01 (sample SAMN12291804, study PRJNA351875) | freshwater metagenome | isolation source: freshwater lake | place: USA: Michigan, Gull Lake | collected 2013-08-08 | reverse complement strand
GTGGCTAGTTGTGGTGGCGTTACGATAGATCAACTTAAAAAATATGTGGAGAGCCAAGACTCCCCAGAATATTAATCGTGCTTCGCCGTTCTATACTGGTCGGCTTTTCATCTCCGAGGTAAAACCGAGAGCCTTCAAGCCGACATTTTGGGTAAAATGTAACTAAACAGTGGTTACTTGAAATGGTTATGGAAAAAGAATCGGTGACGATCCGATTCCCGTCCGAGTTGATGCGGCAGGCCAAGCGGCTCAAGTCGGGGAAAGAATCGTTTAACGAATTAGTGGTGGAGGCTGTGGAGCGAGAGGTGAGGCGGCGTAAAGCCTTAGAAGCTCACGAGACCATCCAGCGATTACGGGAACAGGTCAAACGGAGAACGGGAGTACACCCCGACCCGCTCCCGTCGCTTCGTCAATTGAGAGAGGGGGAATGGGAGCTTGAGTAGTTACTGCATCGATACCAGCGTTTTCATTAAATATTTGTGTCCCGACGAACAGGAGGGAGAGGCGACGGAATTGGTCGGTCAGGCACTATCGGGGCGGATCGTCCTGCCTTGTTTTGCGTGGGCGGAAATCGCTTCGGTTTTGCGGAAAAAGGTGAGGAGCGGTCTACTAACGGACGGGGAGGCGGGTCAACTCTATAGTGCCTTCGGGGAATTACCGATCGATTATGTCGATGGGGAAGATATTCGATCGAGGGCGTGGGAGATGGCCGGGATGTACGGTTTACTGACGTTGTACGACGCGGTTTTTCTGGCCGTGGCCGAGAAAGAGAGAGCCAATTACTGGACGGCCGACACGGTATTCTTGAAGGCTCTCGTTCCCAAACCGTCCTATGTGTTCGCGCTGGGTAGGGAGAATGGACGCGATGGGTAAAAGACAGTCGGAATGGACAGAAGACGAACTCGATGAAATGTTGGCTTCCGCGGGGCGCGAGGGGGAAGTAATTACGGTAGAGGTAATTCAATCTTCGCGGCCGTTAAGCGAGGAGGAGGTCAGGGACAGGGAGCGGTTAGAGCGGACGGTAGAACGGGCTTTCTACCAGGCCGGCTCCGCCCTGCAAGAACTGCGAGATCGACGGTTGTACCGGGACGGGTACGACTCCTTCGAGGATTACTGTCGGGGGCGATTCGGTCACAGTCGTCAGAAGGCCAACTATTTAATTATGGGAGCGGCGATCTACCGAACCCTGAGTGCAGCCAACTGTCTGCTGCTGCCATCGAGCGAGTATCAGGTGCGGCCGCTGGCCGTTCTTGCCCCGCAACGACAGCCGACCGTCTGGAACGAGGCCGTAGCGGAAGCTGGGGGCAAAGCACCCTCTAACCGAGTCGTTCGCGAGACGGTGGGCAAATACCAGGATAAAGGGAAAGCGAATGTTTTCGAGGTGGGGGAAGTGGTCGCTATCCTTGCCAAAGATAACCCGCGCCTGAAGGGGAAAAACAACTGTTGGGCGATCGTCACCGCCGTTCACCCGCGCTCCTGCGACCTGCGACTTCACGACGGGGCGATCGATCTGGTTAAAATCGAGTACCTCAAGGAGTTGGGCTACACCGAAGGGGACTGTCAGACGGTGCGGCGATTATGCGATCGATTGTCGAGACTGAGGGAACGCGAGGACTTGGAAGATGCCGCCGTCGCCTTTTTGGGAATCTTGGGGAAACTACAGCGACCCTACTTGAGCGAGTTAGAGGAAGAAATGCTGACCATGTTAGAGAAGTATTACGGGGTAGTGACCGATTGATTTTCGTCCTTGACTGGCGATCATTCCCTCCGAATTACCGCGACCCCAGATCGAGGGACTACGAGCGGACGCGGGATCTAGGGGTGTTAGAATTGATAGACCGACCGCGTACCGGATCGCCATCTCTCTCTGCCCGCCATGAGTCAAAAGCCACCCTTCCCGCGACCCGAACTGGATTCCGCCCCGATTACCTTCCACCAATACGAAGCCTATACACCCGAAAAATTAGAGTTGTGGGAAGGTTTTAACCCCCCCTTTGCCTCTTGCCTCTTGCATGAGTGCCTTTCTTCACTAGGAAATTTATTTTGCACGACTACTTATTAATTAAGGCGATGGAGTTTTAAGTCACCTCTCTTAAATCTGAGATTTAAAAATCATCAATTAGGAGTTTTAACCATGAAAAAAACAACTCTTCCTATTAATTTATCTCAAGAAGAAATTAAACAATTTTGTCAGCGTCACTCGATCTGCAAGTTATCTTTATTTGGTTCAGTATTAAGGGATGATTTTACAAGAGAAAGTGATGTTGATGTTTTAGTAGAATTTGAACAAGGGAAGACTCCTGGTTTAGCTATTATTACGATGGAAGATGAGTTATCAAATATAATAAATCGCCAGATAGATTTAAGAACATCGGCAGATTTAAGCCGTTATTTTCGTGAGCAAGTCTTGGCAGAAGCTATAGTTATTTATGAGCAAAATTGATAATTTAACTCGGCTAAAACACATCAGAGATTCAGCAAAAGAGGCATTATCTTTTGTAAATAATCGCACCAGACAAGATTTAGATGACGATAGGATGTTATCTTTAGCTCTCGTAAGATTAATTGAAATAATGGGCGAAGCTGCTAATAATGTTTCGGAACCTTGCCAAGTTAAGTATTTTAAAATCCCTTGGCGACAAATCATCGGCATGAGAAATCGTATTGTTCATGCTTATTTTGATATTGACTTAGATATTGTCTGGCAAGTAATCACTCAAGATTTAGGTTTACTTTTGATTGAAGTTGAAAAGGCAATTAAAGAATTGGAAGCGTAAATTATGGGAACAGGAAACAGTTTCGAGCCAATAGACCTCTTAGACCTCTTGCAAAAGTCTTAAGTCGATCCTTGTACAGCAACATTTTTGAAGATTATCAACTACTAATAAATAATTAACTGAAAGTCCCTCCCATTATTGTTTCTATCGTTTGTTTTCGGATTTATGCAAGAGGTCTATTAAAGCGATATATCTTCAAGCTCGCAGGAAGTCTGATACAAAAGGCAGTTTAGCACTTGCCCGTATGTCAGATTTGACATATTATGGGATAATAAATGCAAAACAAAAATGATAAAGATATCGTTTGGTTGAGTGGAGAGGTGAAAACTCCTGGGAGATCGGACATGGATTTAGCTAAACGTCAACGTTTAGAAGCGGCGGGCTGGAAGGTGGGAACAGTAGAGGAATTTCTAGAGCTTACGCCCGTAGAATCCGAGCTTATCGAACTCAAACTAGCCCTCGGGAGAAAATTAAAAGAAATTAGAAAAAGTCAAAACATTTCTCAAAAAGAGTTAGCAAAAAGAATGGAATCGAGCCAGTCGCGAGTGGCTGATCCCTCGGTTTCACTTGACCTGATAACCCGCGCCCTTTGTTTATCGGGGGTCACACGTCGCCAGATTGCGGAGGCAATTATTAGCTCGGATGTTAGTTCCGAAGACGATCTCGTGTAGCGAGCGCTTTGCGTTCGCCCACAGTTACCGTGAACTGGTTTCTTCCCCATAAATTGAGTAATTGAACCGTTAGTCAATCGACACTTCGAGACGATACAGGAACGCTTAGGAAGTTGGTCACTCGTTGCCTTGTTCTTCAAACCTTGATTGAGGAAACTTCACTCGATCGAGGACGCGCTTTCCCCGATCGCTTTCAATAAAAACAGTCCCAAATCCCGATTCAACCCCTCGTTTCGTTGGGGACAACCGTGTTGGGTTAGGCAACGGGGACAGCCGTACTCACAATCACAGGCTTCAACCAGCGTCCGCGCTTTGTCTGCCAGTCGGGGTAGGTTCTGAAAAATCGCTTCCGTAGCCCCGTTGCCACCGTCGCAAGTATCGAAGAAATAACCGACCCTTCGTTTATCCTCCCGTTCGACCACGAAATTGACATCTGATCGCGAGGAAAGTACCAGTAGAGGGACGGCAAAGATCAGTTGATGCCCCATACTGTGCAGGGCTAACCAATCCGGTGCGCTCGTCCAGAGGTCTTTGAGGGTGTCGGGAATGTTATCACCGTAGCGATCGGTAAGGTTCTTTCTGAGACGGGCGACTTCCTCGCGGATAGCGGTCGTGACTCCAGGATTGAGTTCGATTTTTAAGACGGGAGCCTCGTAGCTGGTGCGGTACGGGGTCGGAAAAGTGATTTTCTGCTCGACATCGGTGATCTCGGCCGTTCGTAGAGAGCGGTGACATTGCGGGCAGCTTTTGCCCTTGAGGGGCAGATGATAGCCTGAACAGTAAGGATTGGTGCAAGTAAGATGGTACTGGCGTTTTAACCGTTGATAACCCGTGACCAAGGATGTGATTTCGCCCCAGTGCAGACGTATTCTGATCCGTGCGTCGGGGAACGGGGTCGAGAGAATCTTCGGTTCTGTCAGTAGCACTCTGGAGGCTACCGTTAGGTCGGTTTCCGGTTGGGTCGAGAGATCGCTATCGCAACCGAGAGGTTCTAGCGATGCGGTGTGGTTCTCCTCGTTCAGTTCGCGGCACTGGTACACCACCCGTCGGCCTTCCTCGTCGATTGCGGTATAGAGCGCATCAGGGAAGACCTCACGGTGGGCTAACTCCAAACCCATCTCCTCGATCGTCTCCTTAGTGGTCAGGTCTATCAATTTTACCGATTGTTGGGGGTTGCCCCGAAGGTTGACCGAATGGTGGGGCATTCCGACGGCGTGCAAAAAACCGTTAGCTTTCAGAAAAAGCTTGTTCTGTCGTAATAATTCATCGGCCAACCGTCCGCCTACCTCTCCGAAACGGGGTAGTACCTCACTTACCCCTAATCCGCTCTCGGCACAACAGCAGAGCAGGTGTTTGGCCAGCAGGGTCGGGTAGTCGGGATTGAAGGCGACATTTTCTACTCCGTCCGATAGTAATCGCTTCGGATAGGTTCCGTAGTAGTGATCGAGAGGATCATCGGCGATCGGTAGGAAGATAACCAGACCGCTTCGCCGTCGTCCGACCCGGCCGATCCTTTGCCGGAAAGACATGATCGAACCGGGATAACCTCGGATAATGCAACAATCGAGTTCGGGGAGGTCGATTCCCGCCTCCAGTGCCGATGTGGAGAGGAGAACCCTGATCTCCCCGGTTTCTAACTTTTGGATCAGGCGACGACGTTGTTCGGACTGCATGGAACCGTAAAAGGGTGCTACCCGTCGCGCTAACCCGGCGTTTCCCCAGTTTTCGGCTTCTTTAGCGAGCAGTTTCAACAAGTTCTTGACGGTCGTGCGCGAGTAACAGAAAACGATACCGCTCAGTTCTTGTTGGAGAAGGGAGAGGACGATCCGCACCGTGTCCGGATTGGGGGAACCCGTCGGTGCTAGGGAGAGGAAAGTTTTGGATGCGGCCGTTCCCCGACCCGTATCCAGTGCTTTTAGCCGTTTCGGTTGTTCGGCACGACCCCCAAAACGCTCCAACAACTCGACGGGATTTCCGAGGGTGGCCGAAGTGCAGATAAATTGTAAGCGATCGCTATTGCCGCCGACACTATCGACCGCCCGCCGGAGACGACGGGTAAGATTGGCGAAATGCGCCCCGAAGGTGCCGGTGTAGGTGTGAGCTTCGTCGATTACCACCCAACGTAGGGAGCGCAAGAAATTTCGCCATCCCTGCCCTTGACTTCCCCCGCGTATTTTCTCTAGCTGGTAATGGAGTAAATCGGGACTGACCGCTAGAATCCGGGGAATATCGGGATAAAACAGTTTCCATCGTTCGGACTGCGAGGTATCCCCCGTCATCTGTCCGATTTTCAAACTAGCGTTCGGTGGCAACGCCTCGTTCAGGGTTTGTAACTTCCTGGTCTGGTCGAAGGCGAGAGCTTTGAGGGGAAAGAGATAGAGAGCGGTCGGTTCCGACGACCTGAGACAGGATTCGAGAATGGCGAGGTTATAACAGAGCGTCTTGCCAGAAGCTGTGGGGGTGGCGATGACGATATCTTTGCCCTGTCGCAATAAGGTCAGGGCTTCTAGTTGATGTTCGTAGAGCGAATCGATCCCGATTTTAGCTAGAGCGGTTGTTAGCACGGGCGGAAGATCGGAGGGTATCGGGTGTAACCGTCCCTTAATGGCGGGAATGACGGTGATGTAAGTCAATCTTTCCGCTAATTCGGTAGCAATCGCCCGGAATTCGGGCTTCTTGAGACTTTGAATAGCTTCCAGAATTGCGGGGGTCGATGGAGAGGACTCGGATGGTGTTATCTCGGCTAAGACTAACTCGCCCGAAGCGATCGATTCTTGCCAGTTTGGGAACTGTAGGGGGACAGAATAGCCCGGGAACTTGACGATCAATCGATTGCCCAACCAGCCCGTCACTTTTCCCGTGCCGTATTGCGGCGAAGTGACCGATTTACCGACACCGAGAGCGTCGGGTAGGGGTTGACCCGATTTTTGACCGGCACGGAGCAGGGCTGCGGGATCGAGGGGCTGGTTCATGGTTTTTTTCGGTATTGGATTTTATCTTGAACGTCGGGTAATATCCCCGATTTTACAAAAGGGATTATAGCCGATTAAAATATAACTATTCTTCTAAATTAATTATATATTATTGTCGAGACTTAACTAATTTTATTTTCTCGAAAAAATTATGTTTTTCTCCGATAAAAAAAATTGTTAAAACTCTTTAGATATGATTTCAAAACCTCCTTTATTTAATCAGCATAAACTATCTGAATACATTTGTCTTGACTTGTGATCTCCCGGGCAGTTTAGATAGGAATAATCGCAAAATTGGCGATGCTATTTCCTGTTATCAACCCATCGACCGCCCGAAAATGCTTGTCATAGCTAAACAAAGCCAGATTATATTGTAGAGCGGTCGCTGCGATCCACATATAGTTAGTGGGAATCGGATTTCCCTTTTTCCTCAAGCCAGAATAAACTCTAGCGTAATACTCGGCGGTATCGCAATTGATCGCAAAACAGTTAATTTTGGATATTTCCCAAAATTGCTTAAGTTCCCTTCGGTTATCGAAGATTTGGGTTAAAACCCCGTCGTTTTACGACGGCTTTTCCTGATTTTTGTCGAATTATTTTAGGGGTTTTAAGAGCTACAGGAGAAATATAGCGGTATAATGAAGATAAAAGAATTCAAGATAATTGCCATGGAATTAGTGACGCTCGATCGAAGTAGATGTATTCAAATTCCTGAAACTTTGCTGGAACAACTAGGCATTGAATATGATAGTCAATTTCAGGTAGAAGTTCAAGATGGTAAGCTAGTCTTAAATCCAATTAAGGAAGAGCCAAAGGTTTATTACGAGAATGATGTTTTGGTTGTTGACAGCCAATTGCTAGTTAATCCTGAAGCTTTTATCGAGGAGCTTAGACAAGAAAGAATGAATGAGCTAATGTTGTGATTAAAGTTTTATTCGATACGTCGGTTTTGGTTGCATCTATTTTAGTCAACCATGAACAGCACTCAGCTTGTATTTCTTGGTTAACCAGAGTTAAACGAGGAGAAATTCAGGGTTATATTGGAACTCATACTCTTGCAGAACTCTACGCAATTTTATCGGCTTTTCCCGCCAAACCTCGTCTATCTCCTCAATTGGTACAACAATTAATTAAAGAAAATTTAGATTCCTTTGAGATTATTTCCTTAACAAGCGATGATTATAAAGCTGTAATTAATCTTATGGTAACTTTAAATTTAAGAGGAGGAGCGATTTATGATGCTTTAATTGCTTATGGTTCATTAAAAGCGGAAGTCGATCATTTATTAACTTTGAATCTCAAGCATTTTATCCGTTTTGGCGGGAGAATAGAGAAAATTTCTATGGAACCGCGATAACCTAACTAGCATATTATAGCGGTAAGCTCTTGAGTGAGATACAGACCAAGCTTTGCCTAGCATGGTTTATAGCTCGTGATACTGTACCTCATACGACTGCACACCGCTATAAACATCGCCTTCAAAGTCTCTCTACTCGCGCTTAGAAATCAGTTGAGCGGTCAACGGAAGTCAACTCGTCCCACAATAGAGAGGTCATCGCGCCCGATTCCCCATGAAACTACCTTACCTATTGATATCGCTCGGCTTCATCGCCCTAACCGCTCTAGTGATCGGGGTCTATCAAGCCTCTAGCGCTCCCATACCCGCAGGATTTCCGACCCCGACCCCGAACGGACGGATCGAGGTGAAGAACTATCCCGCCTATCGCGCCGCTACTTACCGCTATCGGGGTCAACTTTCCGAGGCGGCGAACCGGTCGTTTTATCCCCTGTACCAACACATCAGTTCCAACGAGATCTCGATGACCGCACCCGTTGAAACCCGTTACCCCGCAGACACGGGAGCGACATCGGGAGAGGCCGAAGTTTCCTTTCTCTACCGCGACACCGACACTTACCCGAAAGAGGTGGCCGATAATATTCGGATTGAGGATGTACCACCCATGACGGTGGTGAGCTTGGGATTACAGGGAGGTTACGATTTTGACAGTTACCAACAGGGATTGACCCGACTGAAAGAATGGCTGGCCGAACATCCGAGCTACCGGGCGATCAGTTCCCCCCGTCGCTTTTTCTATGATGGTCCCTACGTTCCCGATCCCCTGAAACGGAGTGAAATTCAAATACCCGTCGAGGCGGTATCGTCGAATCGTTGAACTCATGGCCAATCCTGACTGGTATCGCAGAGGAAATGGTCGGTTATGATGTCCTCGAAGGTGAAAAGACAGTGAGAGGGAAAAGTCCGTATCGGTAAGTCCGTGTCTCGCAAAGCCAAATCGACTCCGGCCTCGAAAGCATCGGATAAAGCCGTCGGTATCCGGGATAAACTAGGATTGCCCTGTAGATGCCGTCTGATCGCTCGTCTCTGTTCTCTAATCGTCAAAAACCAACTACGAGAACGTTTATCTGGCTGATATTCCCATTTGAGAAGATGTCCTACCAAAACGGTCAGACGGCTCACCAGTTCTCGATATTCTTGTTTACCCAAGGAAATGACTTCCTCCCGTAAGTTTTGCCAGTCCAGTGCTTCTACCTGTCGGTTGGCTAGAACGTTCGCTTGTAGCTCTGTCCAGCCGTAGAAGTCGGATTCATACAGGGCATTCGCTCGATCTGACTGATTGCAACTCATATCTGACCATATTTGTACTGGAACTAGAATAGGAGGATTAACATTTTGATTATGACAAAATGGCTATCCGGCGGGGAATGTCCCCACCGAATAAAGTTTACCAACCGCCACAGCAGTGACGATACTCGTCATAGATTTCGTGCTGTCGTTCGAGGGCGGCGATTTCCTTCTCTTCTTGCCGTTGCCGAATGGTGCTATCAATGGCGGCCTTCATCATAGCGTTATCGCCGTGAGCGAGTCTGAGGGTATAGAGTTCGACTGGGGATAGAGGAAAGAGGGTTCGTGTTAGTAGGGTGAGGTCGAGGTTGGGAAGCTGGGGGAATTGCCGGGAGAGGTCGGCCAATAAAGTTTGTTCTGTCATCGTTGTCTTCCTCGAATGATTTGCACCCGATGGCGTTAGCCTTTTCTCCCGTCTTTTTTTTTCTTTTTCATCTCTGGCATCGGTTGTCTTCGCGGATATCCCATGAACCATCGACACGGAATAAAAATAGACAGCGTTTGGCGGTCGTTCCCTGGGCGGTCAGTGTCAGTCGCCCTAACTGTCCCCAAGAACCGCCCAGACCGCCCCTCGTGTCTGCCCAACTAACCCGGTAGATCGTGCCGTCGTTTCCCCCGACACCGCTAACTCTTCTCAGGGTCGAATTGGCGGTGTCGATGTCCACCCCGTCCGTCAGGGATTGCCATTCGCTGACCGTCTCGCAATCGTCGCCGGCTATCTTGGCCACCTCGATCCGTCCGTCGTCTTTCATGCAGAGGGCGGTGGGGGTGGTTCCACTTCCCATAGCATCGAAGCGGGTAAACTTCCAATGTTGGGAAAGTTCAAAGGTGGCCATATCTAGGCGTAGTTCTGCTATTAATCTCGAAAGTATAGAAAAACCGATCAGCAGCAGGACAGCGATTAGGGTTAAGGTGACGAGCATTTCGATAAGGGTGTGGCCGGATTGACGCATGGTGTTAACTCCCGTTGGTTTTCGACCGCACTCGACCTTTTTCTGTTTTCTTATTTTTTTATTCGTCGTTTCTCAACCGAGCTTCGTCTGAAAATTACTGGCGATCGTTTCCCTCGGTCAAAAAAGGCGATAGTCGCAGGATTGACCATCGCCGAACTGGGAAAAAATAGTTTACTACCTGCACAAGATTTATTTTTATTTAATTATTCCCATCCTTTTTTAATGTCTGATAATTTTGTAGATTGAGCGGTATAATTTTCGTAGTTTTCTAATGTGATTCCAGAGCCGAAAACAACGAATACTCGTGTTGAGTTTTCAGAGATTTTTTTAACAATTCCTTTTTCTCCAGTGGGAATATAAGTAACTTTATCTCCTGGTTTCATGGTTTGCTACTGGGTTTAGTTTTAATTGATTAGTGATTGCTTTAAATGGTTAACAGTTATTAGAGAAAAAACTGATAACTGTTAACCAATTTTAGTCCTGAATTGTTAATATTCTGATGGCAGCAGTAGAACCCCATCGGCTAGATAGAGGGTGACTGACTCCAGGGGAAAATCTGTATAGGAGATTTCCTGGCTTAGAGCGATATTGCCTTCGTCTCGTTCACAGGTAAGGGAGGCAGAATGGTCGGAATTGACCCTTAGCTTCCAAAATTGATCTTGGACTAGGTAATGTACCCCATCCGTATAGAGGAGTCCCATTGAGTGCTTGTAATAGTTTTCGGTTCCGGTAAACTGTTCGAGATTCAGGTTTTTAGCCGTCATAATTTTGTTCAATTTGTTTTCATTCTTGGCGAAAGCATTTTTATTATTATTTTTCTCTTATGAATTTGTTTTTATTCATTTTTAACTGTTGCGAACTATATCTCTTATGCTGAGTTAAAATCTTAAGTAAATTCGACAATAAATATTCTCTCCCAAAGGCTTTATAAGTAACAAGAATACGGTCTGGAAAAACGTGCAAATAGCAATTTAACTTATTGGATTCCCTGAACTTTTTATAAGTCATTAAAAGACAATGATAAAGAATCCATATACTCTTTTACCCTTGATAAATTCTGTTATTTTATTTTTCATTTTTACTCCTGTTTAACAAAGTAGTGACTCGATGAGATCGCTTTTGCATCGAGTCAAATAAAAGCGGTGAAGTTAGTTGTTAATTAATCGCATTGCCTCCGTTTTATTCGGTGATTAGTTATCAAATCAGGACAGGACAGGAGAAATAATGGGAGGACAAGGAGCGGTAGCCTTCCATCTCTAAGGAAGCGTCGATCATAGTTTCCGCCGCTTCTCGCTTGATATAGACCCAGCGAGGAGAGAGGTATTTTTGCCCGTCCCAGGTATAAGTAACAAGAGAGACTTCTTCTTGCCAGTGATTAGCTTGGCGGATGCACTCAGGAGTGTTATGGCGCGGATAATGCTCGAACCACAAAATCGTCCCGTCCAAGTGAAAGTCGCGGCGGATAAAAGTTGCTAGGTTTTCGCTACTATTTGTGATGGACGTGCCGCTGTCTGGCTCATCCAAATCGCTAAACACAACGAAGTGACAGTTGTTGCCATTCCAGATGCGGATTCTGGCTTTCGAGTCCCACTGGAAGTTGCGACGGTCTGGGTAGCCAAAACCTTTCCAGATACCAATCAGGTCAATGTAGGGTTGTCTTAATCTCATCTCAATAGTTTCCGTAATAGTGGTATTCTATGCTAGATTGTTTGTTTCTGTTTGTCCTAAGATTGTTGGCTGTTTCTCGGTTTCAGGTTTTAGCAGTCTGCTTGAGGGATTTGTTTGATTATTCATAGCTCCTAGTTCAATTATTTTCACCTCAATTTTTTAAAATTCTAACAGCTTTTCTTCCAAAGGATTCAGGGAAGGGCAGTTCAACTTGCCCAATATTTTCAGAATTGATTGAGGTGACGAGCAGTTCGATAAGGGTGTGGCCGGATTGACGCATGGTGTTAACTCCCGTTGGTTTTCGACCGCACCCGACCGTTTTTCTTTCTTTTCTTTTCCTATTTTTTGTATTCGTTGTCTCCCGACCGAGTTTTCTCTGTATCTGGCGATTGTTTCCCTCAGTTAAAAAAGGCGATAGTCGCAGTGACCCTCGCCCAAGGGCAGAAAAAGTTTGATTGGTTCTTCGTTACTTGGTATGGTTCCATAGGGGGGCATAAATTGACTAAATCCTTATCCGGCAAGAGACTTAATTGATTAGTTCGCTCTAGATCAAAAACAATTGACAAAAATCGCCAAATGCCTTTCTAGCATAAGGGTTCCATCCCTTATAACCCCCGTCCATTGCATAACACAAACCGAAGAACCGTTTGATTTACCGATTAGAAATGAAGAGGATCGTCGCTGGGTTGCCAATTATCCGAAATTTCTGGCTCATCTGGGTCCGGGTCGTCTTCTATTTCCGGTTCGGGACGGTAGATCGAGGCGTGAATACCTGGCGGTAAATCTTGGGTTGGATCGTAATAATTATCAGAAAATTGTTGATATAGACGATAATCACGGAGGGCGTTAAGATAACTATCGAAAGTGTCGTTATTCATCGATTTTCTCGGAATAGTTTACACCCCACTCCGATAGTTTTTGTTATTTAATTTTTCTTTGATTTCTCCTTTCACCGAGGTAAAAAAAAGGAGAGAAAAACTCCTCCCCTTTCGTGTTATCGCATTCGGTTAACCTGCGTTCCAGTCGTGGGGAATGCTGTTATAGTGGGAACCAGATTTTTCTTCCCAATCGCGACGGCGTTTCCAACTGCGTTTGTTGGCATCGATCAAGTCCTGCAAAGTCATGTTGAATTTGCGAAGTGCATAATCCAGCAGTTGTTCGAGCGTATAGGTGGGTTTGTTGGGAGTGCCGAACACTTCGGTGAATGTCTGTTTGAAGTCATCCCAACTGAAATCCTCGCCGTTGCGTTTCCGAGATAGCACACCCTGACGTTCCCGGATGGCATAGTACACTTGGGCATAAACCCGTTCTGAATGATCGGGGACGGCGAAATTACCGAGGGCTTCATCGGATACAGAAATGACGGTTGTTTTCGGGACTGGCATGATTGTTTCTCCAATTTCTAATGGTTTTCGCCCGCGATACCGTCTTTTTCTGTGATTTATATTGTTTTTATATGTTTATCTGTTGTTTTTATCTTTTTGAGCGTTTAAACTAGACGGGGCTGGTTTACCTTGAAAAAGTTTAGTCAGTCGTTGATCGAGCGAATCGTTCTGAGTGCTTCCAAAAGGCAAAATAAGGTACTGAAGTGTTCACGGAGGGAATGACAGGATAAGATTTTCATAGTTTAAGACCTCTGTTTGAATTTTCTCGACTAATACAGAGGTTTTCTTCAATGTTCTCTTTTTTTCTCTTTAAATCGGGTCTTCAAGCGACAAACCGCAAAATTCGCAATGGCGCTCGTCCCATGCCGCACCACAATCGGGACAACGGGGAGCTTTGTACGCGGTCGTGACCCGCCAGCGCCAGTAATTATCAAAAAAAATCGCCTCGATCGCCGTGACGGGTTCAGGTATGCGGTTGCCAATGCGATAAGGACAGTAAATGCGGAAGGTTTTCTGGTTGTCGGCATCGTAACCGACCCATATTCGGGCGTTGTCGGTCGTTCCCGTGACCGTCTGGATGACCCGAACGGTATTCGGTGGCGGTTGTTCGAGAAATTTTTCAGTGAAGGTATTGTTCATAATTTTTCACAAATCGTTTTCACTGGCGCTGGTCGTTTTTTTGGCTGTTTTTGCCCTTTTTGTGGATACCGTCCTCCGATTTCATTGCTATAGCCCGTCCGATTGCGGAAATAGGACGCTCCCGTAAGCGTCCATTGCGTGCTATTTTTCCAGTACCAATAATCTCGTTCTTACTCCCGTCGGTCGATCGCTTTCTAGAAATGCGTTATCAGGTAAAGCCTCATCGAGGACGGTTTTATCGGCCAACCAATTACGGAACTGTTGATAATTTCGGTCTTTGCGAAAGCTGACGGATTCTGGGGCGATCGTTACCAGTCTTCCCCCTTTGGTCAGACGGTTATAGGCGTGGGTGATATGGGAAATTTCCAGCCCTTTGCCGAAGGGAGGGTTCATCAGAATGCGATCGTACTTTCCCGTGACATCGAAGCAATTGAAGGCGATGACGTTGAAACCTTTCAATTGGAGAATTTGCCGGAGTTCGGCTTGCAGTTCGCAGACATCCAAGTTTACCCGTACCGATTCCCGAATCGTCTCGGCGATCGATCCTTTGCCAGCGCTCGGTTCCCAAACTCTCATGCCGTTACGGAGCATGGCCAATTTGACCATCCGTTCGCAGATGGGCCGGGGAGTAGGAAAATAACCGCGGATATTCCGTCCGATCAGCGCTCTTTCCAGTTCTTGTATCTGGATGAGGGTGGGGTCTTCCAGCGCAAGATTGTCCAGGGACTGTAAAGCGGTAATTGCCCGCTTAATTCGATCGAGGCTATTCAGGTGCGCCCGTTCCAGTTTGCTGTACCAATGACAATTTCTGTCGGTAAGTATACGGTGGATATCTTCATCTCGCCAACGGTGATAACAGAAAGAATACAGGACTTCTAACTGGGTTTTCGTCGTTATACGTTGGAGAATGTCGGGCAACGTTCCGGTTTCCGCTTCGTCGGCCATCACCCGCAGCCAGGACTGAATCCGTTGCAGTTGTTTTCCGTCCTCTCTCATCGAGGCGACGATGCCGGCCCGTCGTCGGGTGGGGCGTTGATGGGAGATGGCTGGATTCATTTTCTTGTCGATTTGCGATTGGAGACTAGCGGCCAATTCCCTCAACTTTTGCGCTTTGCGGGGGTCGGGATAGCGAAGTCGGGTCGGTACGGGATCGGGGGGAAGATCGAAGATGGATAGTTGCATATCGGTTGCTCTCCATGTTTTTTCCCCCCGTTCCAGCTATTTTTTTCGCTCCAATTGTTCTTTAGGTCTGACCATGCCGACTACTTATAACCAGAAAAAGCTGTCATCTGACAGCTTTCTCTACGTTTTATAGCTTTTCTAATTCTTCGATCAGTTGAGGACTAAGTTTGCACAATGTTGCGGTCAAATTTCCGAGGCGAATCTGTTGGATAGGAATCACGGCTCCCGCTCCCGCTAGAATCTCGACAATTCCCTGATTTTCGGAATAGTCTTTCAAATAGCAATGATTCGGTTCCGGTTCGATACCGTACTCTATCAAATTAACCGTTGCCGTTGCGATCTGTTCTTCGTTATCGGCATCGACTAAAAAAATCGCCGGAAAACCACCTTTCAGATATTTACTGACGATAACTCTGCAATTCCATTGTTTGAAAATTATATTCATTGTTTTTTCCTTGATAGGTTTTCACCACCCATTCAAATCATTTCAATTTCTCGATATTTTCGATCGAGACGCTGAAGATTTCGATCGAGAACCGTGTTTGAAACTGGAGATCAGGGGTGTTCCCCCCATCTGGTTGCCGTATTGACGGGCGTTGGGATTGCACAAAGGACAGAGACGGGCGTGACGTGACGCGTTTGAGGTAACGTTCCACCGTTCTGCCGCCGTTCCAGGTTCGGACGCAGATAAAGTCGATATTCTGTCGGGCGAAAGCGGCGGTTATCTTCGCACCCCGTCCCGCAGCGTGTTCCGCTAGTCTTTGTTTTAAGCTTCGTCTGGTACTACCGAGATAGTGTTGCGCGTATCCTGTTGGTTTGGTGGTATCGCCTATCTCTCCGAGATAATGCAGTAAATAAACTTTAGAGGCCAAGGGATTATCTCCGAATGGTTTTCAACCCTTGGCGCAAGCTTTTGAAGATTATTTACTTTCTTTAAATTGGGCGAATATTTGGAAATTATCGGTCAGGTTATTGCGGTGTAACCACTGATAATAATCCGACCATTCCCGAATATCGGAAAAGCGCGTATAATATTCCCGTCCCTCGACCACTAAATGCCATTCTTGCCAATCGACCTGCGATTGGACAGGGCGGGGTAATCCTGGGACGATCACATCGGGGAAAGTATCTTGAAAGGGAAGCGTTCCCTCGAAAGGTTTTTTCCACGTCTGTCCTCGGTAATTGATGGCCACTTCGGTCAAATAATCTTTGACGAGCCGTTCTCCGTGAGCGAGAACGTGAATATATTTCTCGAAAGAGAGTTTGCCCTGTTCCAATAATTTCTGCATTCTGCCATCGTGAATATATTGATGGCAACTATGACAGAGCGCACAGACTTTTTTCATCTCCACCCGTCCCGTACCGTAGTCGATGTCATAGACCTCGTGTGCTTCCAGCCAACGGTGATACTTAGCCGACGTTTTATGTATCCCGCAAGCCCAACAGTGATAATCGTGTTCGGCATAAGCTAATTGTCGTTGTGCGTTCCACCACTTCTGACCGAGGATCGTGCGGGGATTGATACCGTGTAACGGTTTGGGTATATTGGGGTGTAGCAGTAATTCGGGACGGGGAAAGCGATTGTTAGTCATGGTCTTTCTCTCGATAGTTTTCACCCCGCAGTCAGCTTTTTCGTTCTCTTTTTTCTCGATTTTTTTTAATCTTCTCGATGGAAAAGGGCGATCGATAACGTTTATTTCGATCGCCTGTTGTCCTCAACTGGCTTTTTCTAGTTGTTGAACTGCCGTCAAATATTGAGTCGCTCCTATCGCCAAGCGAGCTGCATCGAAAAAGGCTTTTTTGTCATCTTTCAGGATTTTAAGCCAAAAGTCGAGATAACTGGCGTGATGTTCCAGTTTGGTATCGATACCCAGTTGATTGCAGACCATCGCCGCTCCGATCTCGGCGATCAACTCCTCGAAAGCGTAGGACCAGGAGCCGAACTTATTTTTGAGCGGACGGTTGCAACGTTTTTGATGTCCCGTCCAATGTACCAACTCGTGCAGGTAAGTGGCGTAATAGGCGGCGGCGTTGGAGAAAGTTTCGTATTCGGGTAATCGGATCGTGTCGGTGGCGATATGGTACATGGCGACGTTGCCCCCGAATTGGGTTTTTGGCAGGTGTTGTCGGATAAATTGTTCGACTTCTGGCAAACGGAGTTCGCTATTTCCCGAAATAGTCACCTTTCTTTGGCGGATAAGAGAATCGATCTTCACGTCACTATTCGAGTCATCGATACAGGCGACATTGAAGACGTTATGGAACTTAAAAGCCTTGTAATAGAGAAGTTCGACCTCTCCTGTCTCTGGGTTTTCGGTTTCTTTGACATTCGTGCCGCCCCATCGTAACCAAGTCGATTTCGAGCCGTTCTTGACCGTCCATCCCACCTGTTTAGCCTGAATGAAACTGACAAAAAATGGATGTTCCCATTGATTTATGGTCGAGTCGATGCTGCAGAGTATGGGATTAATGCCCGTGTATTGATGACCGGTGATCAGGTTTTGGTAGGGAGTCGCGTGCCATGATTTCGTCCATGGTTTTACTCCCTGTTCGATCAGGCCGATCAGTTTGTCGGTAATGAGTTGGAATTTATCGATCGCTTGCGGTTTGGACATGGGTTGTACCTCGTTGGTTTTTACCCCATGTCGAAGGATTTTCTGAGACTTTTATTGTAGTTTTAATTCTTGGTTCTTCGTTACTTGTTATGGTTCGATAGGGGGGCATAAATGGACTAAATCTTTATCTGGCAAGAAATTTAATTGATTAGTTCGCTCTAGATCGAAAACAATTAACAATCATGGTTTTCAATCTACCAATCTGGTGATTTTCAAGATTAAATAGCATCATAAATATCGATTATTATAACATAATTTTTGTTTATTTCTTTGAATAACAGGTCGGATTAAGGCTAATTTTCTAATCATTGTGTAAAAGAATAGGGTTTAGTCTATCCTGAAATCAGATTCTTTGGCAAAACAAAAACTGTTCAATAGATTTTATTCAGTCGATTGACTGTAGTTAAAAAGTATAAATTGTTCGGTTAATATCAATTAACTATAGGTGAAACGCACCCCCGGAATGAGGGTGCGAGAGAGGTCAAGGATTAACGAGTGCGGCGTGGCGATTTAGCCGTGGGCAATGCCGGTTCGTTACGTTCGGGCAATTCACCCAAGGAGCGAGCGATAAGGGTGTTAACCGCTTCAGCACTCCAACCGTCAACGCAGGTCAACATTCGGGTGCTTTCCAAGTCGATCAGTTGATCGCCGTATTCGTTGAGAAAAGCGTCGATCATTTCCAGTTGCTTTTTCTCCTCGTCGGATTGACGTGTGCGCCAGTTAAAGCAGACGGAATAATAAGGTCCCTCCGTACCGACTTCTTTCTGAAAACCGAGGGTGAAGATACCGAGTGCGGGTTCGCCGTTATTCATAGCGGCTTGGACGGTATTGAACAGGGCGGAAATGCTCTGTTTTTTGATATACCCGACACAGACGGTATTGGGGGGCAGAATTTCGGCGGGTACATTAGGAGCCGAGATAAAAAATAGCTGAATCCACAGCACGTTATCGGTTTTACCTAGAGTACCGAAATATTTCGATACTTTGATGATATTTATGTCGATCTTGTCCTCTGGATTGGACTTGCGATGTTGCGGGTCGGAACCCCCGACGAAGATGCCGCCACCTCCGTCTTTACAGTTGAAACGAACCGAGTAGGGAATATCGGGAAGACAAATGGAGTTAGTGGGACGACTACCGAATACCTTAAATGTCATGTTGACCTCTATGTTAATTTTTTTACATCTAATGCGATAGCTTTTAAATTTCTAAGTTTTTAAGATTTTTGATTTTATTGATAGTTTTATGATTTATTTTCTTAAATTCAAGCAATTATAAAAAGCGAGGGAAATCTCCCCCGCTTGTCCGATTAAATATAGCTAGTGGGTTACTTTAATCTGACGCTGAGAAGCGGTTCGAGAGTGGTCAGCTGCCGTTCCAAGTCCGCATATTCGGTTTGATACGCCCGTCCCTCATCCGTTTGTTGCAGTCTGACGAGACGAGACCGTAAAAGGGCGATCTCTTTTTCCATGAGGGCGATCTTCTCTTGGTTTTGATGTTGGGCTTTCTCAGCTTCCAACTCGATCAATTCCTTGAGCGATTCGAGGTCGGCATGGTTTTCGGGTTTTGGCTTCTGGGAGCGCAATTGGAGAATGATATCGACGGTATCGGTGCGGTACACTACCCGTTTGCCGTTGGCCGTCGCACCCTCATTGATGATCGACAACGCCTGTTCGATCGCCATCGGTTCGATTTCTTCTAGTTTGGCCGAAAGTGCGGCTATCTGCCAGCGGATATCGGCGTATTCATCTAGAATGTTCGAGGTTTGAACGGTTGGAGTCGGAATTATCGGTTGGTTCATGGTGTTTAACCCTAGATTTACACCTCCCCGCTTGGCGAAGATTTTTATCTCTTTTGTTTTCTTCCCTTATTTTTCCGGTTCTGGGTGGGTGGGCGGGCGTGAGCGAGGAGAGGCGGGGGAGTGGCACAGAAAAAACGCAGGAATTAAGGATAACCCCCCCGTTCGACGAGTGAGCAAATCGGGGAGTAGGAAAGAAAAACCCCGATCGAGCGACCGGGGATAAGCGTTAGATGGTTTCGAGGGTGAAAGTACGGTAGGGGTTGACATAATTACCTGGCAGACCCCAAGCTTTGAGGAAACCGAGACAGGTGAGCGTTTTGTCCTCGCTGCCGTCCCAAACCGCGAAGACCCGCTCACCTCGATCGCATAACCAAAGTAGTGGCTCGTCAACGAGCAGGATGTGGTCGGCGCGGAAAAGATTATCGAGGGGAAAGTCATCGATCGATTCGGACTCGATCGAGAAGACCAGACCTCGATCGTTTTCTAGGAACAGGGCTGTCAGGAAACGGCTATAACCGAGGTGAAGAGCCTCCTCGATGAGAGACTTGAGAATAGGTGTTTGTTCGGCATCTTGCCAGAAAAAGATAGCGGTTCGCATGGTTTTTTCAGTATGATGGATCGGAGAGGATCTCCACTCCCCTCCAATCCTATTAAGGAAACCTAGGTGTGAATGCTCGTGATACCCATCTGGGCATCCACATCCTCCGAGAATTCTGGATTATTTTTCAGCCACTGCTCGGCCTCCCGTTTTCGGTCGGTTTTGCGCTTGCCCGATTTAGTGGAAGTCTTGGGAGATTTCTGAGGCTCCTTGGGTTTCGGTTCGTCGCTGTCTGGAGTTGCGTCGATCTCATCGTTAATGCGACGGGTGAAGGGTTGATACTCCGCTTCCGTCTTGCGCCGTTCATAGTGGTTTCGGTTGATTTCCAAGAGGCGCTGTTTGACCCGTTGTCGGGCTTGTTGACGGCTTTTCGGTGATTCGATGCCGAGAAAACCTTCGGGATTGTCCATAAACTCGTTGATACCGAGATTCAAGCGGGCGGCTAGGGCTAGAACTTGGCTGAATAGCTCCGCTTTTTTAGAGTTCATTACCACTACTTGCCCGAAGGGATCGAAGTGGATGTCGCCTTTCCAACTGGTCTCCCCTCGCACTTGCCGGACGATGACTTCGGGAAGACTTTGAGTGCGGAGGGTGAGGATGCGTTCCTCCGACCGAAAACTTCCTTCGATTATAATGCCCTCGTACTCTAACTTACAGCTAGTGACACCCTTACCGATCGGTTCGACGCGGGGTTCGTTTGGGTCTTTGTCATCCTCCAATATCGCGCTTTTCCAATTGGTGAGTGCAAATTCTAATAATTCATCGGTTGCCTGTTTGATATCCTTAAGGGTTTTGAGTTCGGCGATCTTTTCGAGATCGAACGCATCATCAAAACGCTCGCGGAATCGGTTCCACATATAGGCGTTGAGGCGATCATAATCCCATTCGTCTTTGGTATAGGAACCATCGGAAGCGCGATGACCCGGGGCGACCTTAAACTGATCGAGTTCACCTTTCGTTAGCGCTTCATAGAAAATTGCTCGTTTATCCCGTTCGTACCAAGCAATCAAGCGCAATCCATAGAAGAGTTGTTTATAGTCATAGAGCGCTTGATTGATAAATTTCTGCGCTTCTGCGGCCAGCTTGACTCGCTCGTTAGTTTTCGGTGCGTACAGTCCTAGTTCTTTGGGGTTAATGAATGTCATAATCGTGACCTCCTGTTTGTTTTCATCGCATGGTTATTTGTTCTTTTTTTTTCTTTCCTTTTCTTTCAAACTATTCCCTCCCCGATCATCCATTCAACGCAAGATTTCACCACATCTCCATGACACTTTAACGGTTTGCACCAGCAAGCTAACTGCACCGTTTCCTCCCTTTTGACCCGTTCCGCGATCCGAACTAACTCATCGAAAACCTCGCCTCGTTTTTGCACTTCCTGCCAGAGCCACTGCCGATACTTCGCGACTACTTCCTCGCGATTACCGTCCTGCCCGATCACGAAGCGATTCTGCAAAACGCTACCCTTCAATAAATAAGATTTATTAGCTCGACCGATATAGATTTTTGAATTACCCAAAAACCCGCTATTTTTACCATTAATTACTTCAAACATAGCCGATATCTCCTAAATATTTTTTCTCTCAGCTACCGGTCTCTTAACGGAGGGAGTCAAGGGCGGCGGAATAAAAAAACAAAAAACTTTTTCCGCTTTTCCGCCGTTCCATCATCAGATGGAATGGTATATTTTCGTTAGGGAATACGGTTTTTGATTTAGAATTTCTTAGGTTAAGGAACTGGTCACACGTTTTCTTGGCGAACACGGTTTCCAGTAGAATTTCTTAGCGAGGAACGAGCTTAGAAATTGTTAGGAAAGCCTGTTTGCTTAGAAAACCGTGAAACCTTAGAAGTTCTTCAAAAAGCCTATTTCCTTAAGAAAATAACCACCCTTGACCCCGTAGTTAAAATAGGATTGCTGAGAGAAGGCTTCCCCCCTGGGGGGGACGGGAGGGGGGGACAAAGAAACCGCGATCAGCACCGCCGTAGCAGAGGGGTGTGGGGATACTTCCCCACATAAACAACCGACCGAAGGGAGAACCGCTTTTAGATCGATCGCATCAAAGGGTTAACTCGTTGTGAGCGTTCCCGTCGTCATGTTTAAGGGTGATTTTCGATGCTATCGGTGATCGTATTTTGTGGGTTCACCGCCAAAAAAAAAGCCCCGACAGGAAGCCGAGGCAGAAAGAAAGCGCTAGAACGGCAGAGACACCCACCAGCCCGAACCGACCGAAATCAAGCCCCAATCAGCCGGAACCGAGACACCCGCAGGCAACCAAACGCAACACGGGACACCCAAGCCCAACGCCAGCGCCAGAGAAGCCCAAGAACCCGAACCCAACCCGCAGAAACAAGAGCGCGGGTCAGCCGAAGGAACCAACCCCGCCGGACAAGCGCGACCCGGAAACGAGAACAGGACACCGCCCTCAGCCGCCAAAGCCCGCACGAACCGCACCGACCGACCAGCGAACGCCGACCGACCCGAACCCGACACGCGAAACACCCGACAACCCAGAACCGAAGCACGCACCGCACCGTCCACACCGCGAGCGCAACCGACCAGCACCAAAGCACCCGCCGGCAAACCAGACAGCACCGAACCCAAAACCGCAGGAACGACCGAACGCGAACCCGAAAAACCAACGACCGGACAGGACAGAGCCGAAGAAACAGCAGCACAAAACACGGGACACCTCCCAAAACAAACACACACAACAGGTTCTTCCTACCCCTTGCGTTTGTCTTTGTTTTCTTCGATGAGGCCAGTGTCAAGGGTGGCGATCGGGGTCTGGGGTGTCCCCAGAAATAAAATGCGTAGCACCACTATCGCCACTCGCGAAGCCCTTGACACGGGTTTTAAAGGGGTATAATAGAAAACCTGTGTGTGTGAACCCACCAGTGAGCTTCATGCTGGCTTCTGGGGCGGTGGGTGGGGTGGCGGGGTGGGTGGCGGCGCAAGTGAGAAGGTGCGGGGGCATACTCACACAAAAGCGATGGGTTAAGGAGAACCCCCCCGCCCGACGAGCGAGCAAATTTAAGTTTTGCCGGTAGTCCCTTAGATTGGTATGGTTCTGGATAGAGCGGAGGTTCCAGCAAAATCAGCTTTCTAGATTTTTGTCGGTAGTCTGAAAATTTTTGTTAAGCTGGTTTTTCTGGCCCGGAGCGATCAAAGTTTTGCCGGTAGTCCCTTAGATTGGTATGGTTCCGGATAGAGCGGCGATCGGTCACGACATAACTTTCAGAACATTGTCGATTTTTTTAGCCCAAATGATCGGAAAGTCTTAAAGCTAATCCTGCCAGAGCGAGTACGGGGTTAGCGGCGGTGCTGATCGGCATAACGGACATATCGCAAATATATAGTCCTGTAGTGCCTCGAACTTTCAGGTCTTCATCGACAACTGAATCGTTATTGAAATTGGCATTAAGGTTAGCTTTCCACGGCATCCGCAAAGTACCGCAGGCGTGATGAACCGTACCCCAACCAAAAGGCCATTGCTGGCCGCTACCCCCACCATACTCACCAGTAATAAATTCCACATCATTGAATTCGGCAAAAATGCGATTTCTTGTTTGATTGAGTAAGTCAAAAAACTCATTTTTGCTTTTATTCCAGCCTGCGAGGGCTGGGAAACGAGAACCCAACAAATCATCTAGATTTGAAAAACGTTTGAAGCGAATGTCAGGAGTGTAGTTATCGTTAGCGTGGGAGAAAATTCCATTTTCATCATCAAGACAATTCCCAAAGCTAAATTTGATATCAACACGGGTTCTGCTAGTATTGTCAGCCACAGGTTCAGCAGACAGATCGTTGTTTCTCAGATGCCAATATTCATGATTAACATTCATTTCTATATTGAAGGGGTAGATCACTTGTCCGTTAGCATCTCGATTTCCCCGCGAGTAGAAGATAATTTTAGCGTGGTCTTGACGACTGAGGGGAATGAGTGAAGCGTTTCTTCCCAGAGACGACACATAAGCCTGAGACTCCCCTGTAACAGGGTGATCTGTTAAGCCAAAACCTACTTTCTTCTGAATTTGAGCGGGCAGGCTTTGATAGACAGCAGAACGATTGAGCATTTTAGGACTTTCTGTAGAACCCGCAGCAATGACAACTTTAGGGGAATAAAAACTAATTTGCTCTCCTGTAATAGTGTTAGTTGTTTTGACTTCATACCAGTCAAAAGGAACGTTTTGAATCGTTTCTACAAAACTGTTGAGTTTGATGAATAGTCCATTACCATTTTGATCGACACCTGGCGTTAGACCGACCTGATTGATAAGCAGTTCAGCGGTGTTAAAAACTCCCGTCGGTTCCACAAAGAATTGATTCCGTGGCGTGCCGTCGGGATTGAGATAGGGTTGATGCACGGCGCGGGGTGTCTGTTTTATTTCAAAATCTGAATTGAGAGAACTCGACTGAAAATAATTCACCAACTTTTTTGCCTTATCGCCAAGAGAAAACGATGTATTCATCCGTTCATTAGCTAATTGGAAATACCTCGATTCCAAGTCTTGACGTACATTATCCGGGAAGAACTCCATCTCCCAACTTTGAGGGTGCGGAATTAGTCCCGACCAAAAAATAGAACGCCCACCAAAACATAATTGGGGTTTAGAACCGATAAAATGGGAACCGCTAGGTGACTGCTTGAAATTATCTACGCCAAAGTGGGGGGCTACCGAACCGTTAGGGATGCGACTGATATTATAGACATGGGTTGGATAGATGAAGGAGCCAGCATCTAAGACCAAAATGCGATGACTTTGCCCCAATCGATCGGCTAGGTCATCCGCTAAGATGCCACCTCCTATTCCGGAACCGATGATAATGAAGTCAAAATCTTTATTGTTGCCGTCATAATCTCGGATCAAGCGGGTGTGAGCTTGAGGTTTTTCTGTCACCAGATTTGCATAGTTGTTCTGAAATGGCATTCGTCTTACCCTTGGCTTTTCAAAGTTAGTTTAGTTACCAAAATACAATCAATTACTTTTTCGATCGGTATAGAGAAACTCTGATTTCAATCATATAGCTGACCCACCAATACGTCTAGTTGTCGAAAACTTTAGTTGACACTCCCGTCGCGCTCAAGCGAGGGCTTCGGCCGTGAGGTCAGCCGAACGGTCTTCACGACATTCAAGATAAAATTTTCAGCGGACTGTCACAAAAGGGAAATAATTACTCTATTTAATACACGCGTTAGGACGGGACAATGAAACAAGAAACTTGGTGGATAGAGCGAGAAATCGAAGTTCTCAATCAGAAGGTTCGACACTTCGATCGTGTCGAGAGTGATCCTGATCAACTGAGATATATTCGTCAGACCCTGACGGGATTAAATCGGCAACTTTGCCCTGCGGATACGGAAAGTGAGGTCTTATCAAGATTTGTCGATTAAGGAAATCTCGATCGCTCACAAATTCACAATTTTTGCCCTAATTAGGGTCTGCTGAATAAATCTAAAAACCTTATCCAACAAGGTTTTTAGACTTTTTTTCCCTCAAAAAGTGCCGACCATGGGAGTGATTGGGGGGAAATTTCCGGGACTTTTTCCCTGAAAATTAGGTAATTGACCACCTAAAAATCGGTAAAACCCTACACCCTACACCCTACCCCCACGAAAAACTTTTTGCCGCAAACCCTAATTAGATGTATAGATTTGTGGAGGAATTAACTATGATTCGATTTTTCCCCCTTGCCGTATCTTCCAAAGTTCAATGCACCTATCATAATGAGAGCGATCGCTTTCAAATTATCAGGGTCATAGAAGAAGGGCAATGGCTCGAACGAACGCTTGCGGCTGGTCAGCGACTAAAATTCGAGGCTTACCGCAATAGTTATGTTGATATCTATATTGCCGATATGGCCATGATGGTATTGAGTGATCGCCTTTCCTGTGAGGGATTGATAGATTGAACGGGCGATCGAGAAATAGCGGGGACGGAACCGCCATCCTTTTGTCCCCGAAAAAATTGCCGTCCGTCCGTCACAATCCGTCGGGACGGTACTCTAAATCTTGTCAACGCGACGAGAACGCGCACTGTGTCGTAAACTTCTGTATGTAATATGGCCTCAACCAACGGAAAATTTTATCGGGGGTCTAGCCCCAGACCCGAACGAGAAGATATTCTCGAAATCGTCTATAGGTACTCTTCTTGCCGAGTAAACGATGATTTTGATCAAGAAAAGGAGATGCAAGTTCTGGATATTATCCAAAAGTCTTTTTCCAATCCTGAGCTATTCGATTGGGTGCATCGAGTTGATGAATTGATCGAATGGCAATTAGAGCGGGGAAAAGTACCCGAAGAAAAGGTAATTCAAGAAATTTTAGCAATTCAAAAGCTGGTTATCGATTTAAATCTTCACCCTTGCGAACCTTTAAAGTTTAGCGAGTTTAGCGAAATCGTCAAAAGTTTCTGCCGACATATCTTCGATATCAAACAATACTTTAGCGAATCGGACTATATAATTTTCAATCCCCAAAAATTTTTGAGAAATCTGATCGCGAAAAGCGAGTCGTTAACCGTTTATGCGATCGGTTGGCTTCCCGGTCAATCTACGGACATCCATCATCACGGTTACGATCTGGATGCCATTCTCGTCCTCGAAGGACGCTTAACACATTGGCTGTGGGAATCTGCCGTCGATCCAGCGGCGGCCACCCCCGTCCCACAATACTTTACCGCCGGCGATATTATCACGATTGATCGCCACCAATGTCACAAAATCGCAAACACGATCTCTAGTAATCTAAAAACGATTCACATTCGTTTGAGAGATGCCACCGTGGATAACTTTCAAGATGAAGGTGTCGGGTTTCGGGATGATCGCTGGTTTCGGGACGATCACTGGAATCGGCCTTTATCCGAGGAGAGCGATAAAAAGGACAGTAAGGGGGGTTGCTTGGTGATGTTGAAGGATATGTCGGAATACCGCATGAATACTCTGTCTCGAACTTAATTTAGGATTATCGAATATGAGCGATAGTATCACTCTCTCTCCCGCAATATACCTATTTGTCGTTACGAGCCGCTATCGGCTGTACGACATCTGCCGGCAACACCGTCCAGACGATGACATTGATCGTCGGATGATCGCTCATATTAATCATCTTTTGCGTCATTATTGCCTCACACACAGATACGAAGCCGACGATATCTATAACGAGGTATTATGGCGCATTCAGCGACACATACTGGGGGGGGGGACGATCGATTCTCCTCTCCCCTATTGTAAAGCCGTGGCCAAGTCCGTTATCGTTAAGCACGTCAAAACAGAAATCAAGCTTCGTTTACTTCCCCCTCTTCTGGTTGAAAAGTCCCGTCTTTCAGATGGGGAACTCCTATTGGACAAATACGAAAAACCCCTGAATGAGGCTTTAAATATATTAAAGTGATAATTTTTGCTTATGGAATCGTGAAATGCTTACTAGGCAACACTTTTAGGACTATTTTGTGGAAAAAACTATCAGTATAGACCTCGTTTCCACACAGAAACCAGAAGAGCCGAACTTTTTTATCTGCAAGAACTTAGCTGGGGGGAAATTACGGGTCAGTGCGGCGGGGTCAATTGTGCGGCGATGCGTAAACGAGGACAGAGAGCAAAAGAAAAGTTGAAGACGATTTTTGGCAAAATTTTAGAGGAGCAAGGTTCTTTCTAGCGGATTATTAAAAACCGCTCGGATTCCTCTGAATATCACGCCAACCATCACCATAGGGGATAAAACGCATATCCGTATCTCGCATCGAATCCTGTAACCATCTGCGATTAGGATTTAGATAGGTGTTGGGGATGGCATTTCTGTTAGTAGGAGTTTGATATTGAGGGGAAGGGGAATTTTGCCGACACTGGGCGGGAATGGCGTTAGCGGCCGCTCTGGCATTACCCGTAATCGCCAAACCCAGTAGAGAGCCGATCGCCGCCCCAGTGCATTGTGCCGCTAAGGATTGTTGAGATGTGGTCAAACCCTCATTTGTCTCTGCCAGATTGATAGCCGCCGCGTAAACTAAATTGTTAGATGCACCATTGCCAAGCTGATCTTCGATAATTTTGCCACTACAAACTATGATATGGTTATCGCTATCGCGTAAATATTCTTCGCAGTTAAGCTAAACGGCTTTTACTTCGGATCACCGATATAGACTCCAAAAGGGTTATAGCTATTGGATCATGCAGGTTAAGCGCCGTTTAGCTTACCAGTAGCCAGTCCACCAAAGCTGAAATTATCGCCGCTGATGACGATATATTTGACGTTATTTTGATGGTCGGTGGCATAGCTGATCACGAAATCTTGTTCTCTGATCGTGGCATAAAAAAAATAGGTAAAGCCGTTTTTAATATCATGCAGTTCTGGAACCTTTCTGTTGGATTCGATTAAAAGTCCCCGGCATTTCGCCTGCTCCCTTGGAGAATTTGAACCCTCACCGTATTCGTTGACGATACAGTGACTGAACTGACCGTAAACATTATCTGTTCGTAAATCCCCCGCAGGGGACTGTGCGCGGGCGGGATAACTAAAGTAAAAGGTGGCACTGGCTATCGTCAGTGGCAATGCCAGCCGTGCGATAGCTGAATGAATTGAAATTGGTGGCAAAAAATGAAATTTCTTTTTCATGGATTCCGTCTAAATATTACCGCTCCCAGTCTCGCATCCTTCCATCCTACTATCCCACTTTTATTCGTCAATATCCCCTATGTAAAACTTAATAGCTTACCTTGCAATTCAATCTCCTCAATGGCAAATTGTATTATACTTCATCCTTACGAGAAATACCTTCTTCGCTTAGGTCTGAGGGGATTGGCGAGCATTTAGACTAGATTTAATCAGTTTGGGTAATAGCAATCCGGAGTTCGCTTTGTAAGTGTCGAATTCGGGATAGCGGGAGAGGGAGTGGTCTTTTTTAAGCATATTGGGGATGAAGACCCCAGTGATGAATCCCCCCAAAACCAGAAAAGGCAGCCAATGTTGGGCTAACAGGGCAAAACCGAGATAAATTAAAATCTCTCCCAAATAGTTAGGATTACGACAACGACTAAAAAAACCTTCCGTGATTAACCCTTCCCTATATTTAAGGGTAAAATACTTTTGGGCATCGCTACCGTAATGGAGAAATACCCCGATAATATTGACCGCTATGGCCACAGATATTAAAGGGGCGGCGGCCGTGACCTTCTCGCTAATAATAATAAAAGGGGCAGCCCAATATAAACCGAGAACAATAAAGGTAAATATTCCCCCAGCCACCGATATTTCTTTTTCCCATTGTTGATCGGGATATAATCTATCTTTGATCAACCACATAAAACCGTAAGTTCCGTGCAGGGAAAGGTATATCCAAGCGAGCGGGGTAAAATTATTATAAAAAGCCATTAAGCCTAATATAATTAGAAAAGTTAGGAACTTATGGCAATTAATCACGTGTTTTATCTTCATTTTCTTCAAAATAATAACTACTAACGTTTAAATTTAACCTTAACAATTAAGAGATGTTTGACATCATGAGAGTAGGTCGAGAAAAGTTTTTAAAATCCATAACGCGGTTACTGTCACTTCGGATTGACCCGATATTCCCTCGAACCGTCGGGATAGACAATAATCTCGTCGATCCTGAAAAAGCGATCGTTTATTGCCACGACGAACAAAGACCAAAGGATCACCCCAAAACCAAAAAGCCAGACGGTTTTTCGGTTGATCGGTATAGTGATCTGATCGGGTAATTTAGGAATCTTCATCGCTTGGAAACGAGGTCTATACTGATAGAATATCCGCAAAATAGCCCTAAAAGTCTTGCCCGATAAGCATTTCACGATTCCATAAGCAAAAATTATCACACAAAGTCGAGAAGAGCCCTTATTTTAGATCGATTTTATCGGTTCTCTGGGATTTCGGGTATGATCATAGTGGAGAGGATAGAAGGGAGAGATGCGGCCATGAAAGGTTTTCACTATTCTCCAGAGTGTCCGATCTCCGAAACCGGCTCGGCCAGAAGGGATAGTTTTCAAGCGATTCTACCGACATCGCTCCAGTCGTCGCAGGGATGCGGTTTGGTTATGATCCGAAGGGCAACCGAGAACGATATCCGCCCGCTCTACAAACTCTACAAAATCGTCGCTCGCTCGAACCCGGGCAATTTAACCCAAGAAGAAGGGGAAATTACGCTTGACTATGTGGGCCAGATGTTGAGGGAAGGATTAGAGTATGGGCTGGTTCTAGTTATCGAAGAGGGGGGAGAAATCGTCGGTCGCTTAAAAGCTTTCACTTCACGATTTAAGTGTCTGGCTCACGTCCTCACTAATGCGACCATGATAGTTCATATCGAGTGGCAGGGGAAAGGATACGGCGGCCAACTGATCGATGCCTATCTGAGAGAGATTAAAGCTAATATGCCTCATATCCTCCGATTTGAACTTTTGCCCCATCGGAGCAATACAAGGGCGATCGAGTTTTACCAAAAACACGGTTTCAGATGCGAAAGTATGGCTTTCCAAAAGATTAGAAACCTGCGGGGAAATTTCGACTCCGAAGTTACACTGGTCTGGTTCAACCCGAATTTTTCCGAGGAGGGCTTGAAAAGATACCATGCTTTTTTAAGCCGTTCTATCTTTTGATACCTAATCCTGTTTTAAAATCGTCGGTAAAGGGACGATTAACTTCAACTAATGACTCGAAGATATGTACCACGACTGGTTATGACAATAATCTATGATTGTAATTTCATCAGACTAGGGAGAGGTCTATTAAAATGGTAATTCCGATGGATAAAGATGAAGACTTTCAACATTTAGAGGAGATGATCGCCAATCTCCAAGTAAAACAGAAACAGATTCTGAAAGGGATGTTAGATTATCCGATTGAAATCGATTCGGCAATTCGGATACTTTAGTATCCGTCTCGGCAATTGGCAACAACTGCTCATAATATAACCAGAATACATAAAATACTTAAAGAATTGGAAAAACAAGGATTGGTTAGGTGTCGCAACCGTCAATATTCTTTGACCGAGTTGGGAAGGGAAATAGTAAAACACCTTAGCAATAAAAGTCTAACCCCAAGACGGGATGCACAGAGAAAGGAAAGACTTAAAAAAAGTTACGATTTTTTAGAACTTCATAGGCAGGGATTAAGCTATCAGCAAATAGCGGATAAATACGGCATAAGTCGCGAGCGCGTCCGTCAAATTCTTTCTACTAACCCCGAATTTGAAGCTTATCGGCAAAAACAAAAGAAAAAAAATTATCGTTGAACGACCGTAAGAAGAGCGAGAAACGAAATTTACAATCTTTCCAACAATTCCTCACGGGATAAATTTGCCAAAGAAAGAAGTAACGCGGTACGTTCCGAGATGGGAAGTTGGGCGATCCGTTCCACCAGACCAGATAATTCCGAATCTAGGCTGCCAAAGCGTCCTTCCAGAAGAGTGGCTATCAGGGAAAGTTGTCCCTCTAAAGTACCTTCTTGCTTCCACTCTTCTCGTTGCTTTAGATAAGCTGGTGATAAGTTCATGATGTCCTCCTGTTCTTCGGTACTTAAATTATCTCTCAATTCTAAATTCTTGCGCCAGTTGGCCAGAATTTCTAATAAATTCTCTCGAAAAGGATTGCGTTCTGGCAGTTTAACTAACTCTTCAACTGCTCGTTTTTGAGTTCCTCCTTTACCTAATACTCTCAACCATAAGGTGTCTTCATTTACTGGTAATTGATGAATGACAATGATGCCCGATTTGAGAGACTTAGCTAAAAAGTAAACCCCTGTTAACCAATTACTCTCATCGCTGTGAGTCCCGAAATCTTCAATCATTCTAGCTGAAAAGGTGGGGGTTAGAATCCATAAGAAAGGCAATTCTGCGACCGTCAGAGTTTTGTTTGACCGTTTCGCTTTTCTCAAGATTTCGCCATGAACCGCGTATAACTTTGACAAACAACCGCGAATCTCTACCTCGGTCGGGGGATTGCGGAATGGTTCAAACAAGCAGGAAGTAGCCGCCATTTTTCCGAGTAATCCTAAAGGTAACTCAGTGGGAGGAGGTGAGCTAAATGGTTCAAACCAGACATCAATTTCTTGAACCTCACTTTTTACTTTCTTACTTTTTCTAATCGTCCCTAGAGGTGTTAGTAATTCCTCTAAATATTCCTTAGCAAATTGGTCATGAATTTGGCGTGTCATTCAAATTAATAATCAAGCATAAAAAGGACGGTAATAATCTTATTATATCATTAATTAAAAAGGAATCCAATCGACAATATAGATCCATTCTTCCGCCTCGGTAGTTTCCCAAATCATAATTAATTCTTCGGCTAGTTTTCCTATCGTTGTTGTGGGACGTATCCAAAACAGTCCCCAGATTTGTTGATTTTTTTGCCAGTATTCCTCTAAATGTTCAGGCATACTGGTACGATTATCTGTTACCAAGAGTCGTTGAGATAATCCTAAATACTGTAAAACATCAGGGTCAAGAGTTCCTAATGGGGGTGTATTCGGCTCTCCAACGCATAAAATATCTATCTCTGGCTTTAACCTTAAGACAGCGACTTTCAAGCGGGGGGATAAGTTTTAATCGAGTAAAAACTTGATTTTCATGCCCTGACAGAATCTTGCCTTTGCTGTTTAATTCTTCTCATCTTTTCTCGTTGAGGTGAAGGATTTTTTAAGGATTCTTGATAGCGAGTCTCTCGCCAATTCTGGAGGCGCAATAAATAGGCATCAATTTTTTGCCTATTCTGGAGATAATAAGTAATAGTAGCGTAGATTTTCTCTAAACTTAGATCGGGATAGATAGCATTTATTTCTTCTGGTATAGCCTTCCAAGAAATAAAAGAGCGCCAATTCAAAAATGAAGTGCATCAATGTCTGATGATAATTCATAGAATACCTCAAAAGGGGTTCGATAGTCAAGACATTTTCGAGGACGATGATTAATTAATTCTACAGCT
>VYKY01000066.1_pt1 | contig 34215 bp, 38 predicted proteins | sample 5114441 | NCBI WGS metagenome assembly VYKY01 (sample SAMN12291804, study PRJNA351875) | freshwater metagenome | isolation source: freshwater lake | place: USA: Michigan, Gull Lake | collected 2013-08-08 | reverse complement strand
TTGGCTAGTGGTGAACAGGCTCCTGTGGCTCTGATTGCTCCCGCTATCAATGGTTAATTCCTAGTCTGAATGAAAAGGCACTCCCGCGAGGGGGTGCTTTTTTGTTGTTAGAATTGGGGAACGGGGTACAAATGAAAAACGCTGCAAAATGCTTATTCTCAAACAATCATCATTATGACCGCTCTCACTGAAAAATATACTCTTAGTCAATATTTTGAGCAGGAAATACCATCCCAAACTCGCCATGAATATCTTGATGGAAAAATTATTGCTATGACAGGAGGAACACCGACTCATAATCGCATTATTAGTAATTTATTAGTGGCTTTATATACTGGCCTAAAGAATCAACCCTATGCCGTTTTTGTCACCGATCAGCGTTTATGGATACCTGAGCGTCGAATGGCAACTTATCCTGATATTATGGTGGTGTCTGAACCTCTCACTTATCAAGAAGGACGCAAAGATACTTTAATTAACCCTGTTTTAATCGCTGAGGTTTTGTCTGCTGCAAAGGCAAGTTACGACAGAGAAGAAAAGTTTGCCGCTTATCGAACCATTGCAACTTTTCAGGAATATTTATTGATTTCTCAGGAAAGACTTTATATTGAACATTTTCAAAAAGAAGGCGATCATTGGTTTTTTAGAGCTTATGAATCTGATACGATAATTCATTTAAACTCTTTGGTAATTCAGATAGTAATCGCAGATGTTTACCATAAAATCATCTTTGAAAATAATTAAAATATAATGAAAATAGTTAAGAGGTAAAATGATGACTTTGCCAGAAATGATCAAATCTTTTGAGAATTTATCAGAGGATGAACAGGAGTCATTGTTAGAGATTTTGTGTCAATATAGAGCTAAAGCAAGAGAAAGAGAAATTTTAGCTAACTTTCAGGAATTAAAAGAGGCGATCGCTACTGGAACAGCCAAAAGGGGGACCGTAGAAGAGTTGATTGCTGATTTGAATGAGGATTAACAATGAATCTAATATAGAGTGAAGGGTTTAAGCGTTCGTTTAAGAAGCTAATCAAGAAAAATCCCCAGTTAAAACCTAAAATTTTCGATGTACTTAGAAAACTGGCTGAAGACCCATTTACACTGTCTTTAAAAAACCATAAGTTAAGTGGTAATTTAGAAGGGTTATGGTCTTGTACTGTGGCTTACGATTGTCGAATTATTGGCGATTTTTAGTTTTTCGGAAAATGGAGAATATTTAGAAGTCATCATCTTGTTAATTGATATTGGTAGTAACGACTAGGTGTACAGAAAATAAGATAGACTGGAAAGTGATCCCGCAGGTTTCTGCGTTGCGGTACGCAGATATTGGGTGCATCCCAGTTAGGAGATTGGGCAAAAACAAGCCCAAAAGTTAGGTTTGGAAGGCAAATCTACCCTCAGTCCGGCGTTAATTAAGGAAGTGCTGTCTGCGTGCTTGTGCCAAAACCTCTTATCAACAGGCCGAAGAAGATTTATAGTCATTTCAGATAAGTCTGATACACTCTAGACTGGTTAAACCCTTATGAACTCTGGCATTGCTATTCTCAATCTTAATTGAAATGACTATATTCGATCTCTCGGAGCATCAAGATAAGCTAAGACGCATTTTAAGCGTTTATAGGTCAGTACGAATGCTACGATAGCGTTGGGTGAGGATGCGAAGTCGGTCCTTGAATTGATCAGAGAAAAGGAGTTTAAAGGATGAAAATGACTTATCTGGAAGCTACTGCCAAATTTTACAGGGAAGTAGCCCAAACTCCCGAAGTGGGGCTATGTTGTGTCCAAAGCAGTCCTTTGCAACTACCGGGGTTAAAAATCCCTGCCATTATGCAGGAGATGAACTATGGTTGTGGCACGACGGTGCAGGCCAATGAATTAGGCAATTCTCCCAGGGTTTTGTATGTGGGTGTGGGTGGTGGTTTAGAAGCACTCCAATTCGCCTATTTTTCCCGTCGTCCAGGGGGAGTCATTGCGGTGGATCCAGTGCCAGAAATGCGTTGGGCAGCCCAAAGAAATCTCAGCGAAGCGCTGCTGGAAAATCCCTGGTTTAGTCTCGATTTTGTGGAAATTAGAGATGGTTCTGCCTTTGAATTGCCGGTGGAGGATGCCTCCGTCGATGTAGTGGCGCAGAATTGTCTTTTTAATATCTTTAAACCAGCCGATTTACAGTTAGCTTTACGGGAAGCTTTTCGCGTCTTAAAACCGGGAGGACGTTTACTGATGAGCGATCCGATCGCCACTCGTCCCATTCCCGAACATTTGCAAGAAGATCAGCGTTTACGCGCTATGTGTCTATCGGGGGCCTTGACCTACGAGGATTATATTAAACAGCTGATCGCTGCTGGTTTTGGTCAGGTAGAAATTCGGGCCCGTCGTCCCTATCGTTTACTGGACTGTCAGAGTTATAATTTAGCCGAGCCGCTCCTATTAGAAAGTTTGGATTCCGTTGCTTTTAAAGTAGCTATTCCCGAAGATGGTGCCTGTATTTTTACGGGCAAAACTGCTATTTATACTGGTACGGAAGCAATTTTCGATGATGGTGTCGGGCATATTTTATCCAAAGGATTACCAGTGTCCGTCTGTGATAAAACTGCGGGCAACTTAGCTCGTTTCTCTCCCCAAGATATAATCATCACCGAGTCCACTTGGCACTATAATGGGGGCGGTTGCTGTTAAAAAAGTAGCGTCGAGACAAGTTCGATACCTCAGTTATCAGTTATCATTGATTAGTGATTGGTCACTGTTTACTGTTTACTAATTACTGTTTACTGATTACTGTTTACTCTCCCATGACTCCTTTTGTTGAGAAACTAAAAACTCCTTTAACTAAGCAAAAAATCTCGGTTCTGCAAATTAATTTGGGGAAAAGATGTAACCTTGCCTGTAGCCATTGTCATGTGGAAGCTAGTCCGGGTCGCCACGAAGAAATGACTCCAGAAGTGTGCGAACAAATTATCGAACTGATCGAAAGATTTCCCCAAATTAAAACCGTCGATCTGACCGGCGGCGCTCCGGAAATGCTCTACGGTTTTAAGCCAATTGTGGAAACCTCTAGAAAAGCTGGAAAAGAGGTAATTGTGCGCTCAAATTTAACTATTTATTTCGAGAAAGGATTTACTGATATTCCTGAATATTGCGCTGTCCATCAGTTGCGGGTGGTGGCTTCTTTACCCTGTTATCTTGCCGATAATGTGGATAAAATGCGCGGTATGGGAGTCTATGATCGATCAATCGCCGCTTTACAATGGTTAAACCGTCTCGGCTACGCTCAAGAGCCGAATTTGATTGTGGATTTAGTCTATAATCCCCAGATTCCTAAGTCAGAGAATTTTTCTCTCACACCAGATCAGGTATCCCTGACACGGGATTACAAAAAGTTCTTGCAAGAACATTTTAATATTTCTTTTAACAATCTGTTTACTATCACTAACCTACCCGTCGGCAGGACACGCTTCCATCTGGAACACCGGCAACTCTATCAACCCTATCTTCAATTCCTCGAAGACCATTTTAATGGCGATACTGTCGAGCATTTGATGTGTCGTAATCAGCTTTCGATCGATTATTTGGGTAATATCTATGACTGCGATTTTAATCAGATGGAAGATCTGGTCGCTTGCACCAGTCAAGGCCAAAAATTAACCCTGCCAGATTTATTACAAGCGGGTACTTTAGAGCTAATTGCAGAGGTACAAACCGCTTCCTATTGCTACGGTTGCACTGCCGGCAGCGGTTCCAGTTGTGGGGGAGCTTTGATTTCAAGCTGAACAAGTGTACTGGATTGACACCGCGTCTCGGAAAATTTAGTACAAATGCTCGGACTCTGGTGCTGTCTTAACGGGGTAGGGTGTGGGGTGTGGGGTTTTACCGATTTTCAGGGGGTCAATTAGCCAATTTTCAGGGAAAAAGTCCCTGAATTCTCCCCCCGATCACTCCAATCGCTGGCACTTTTTAGTCAAAAGTTTGGCCGATGATTAGGGACCGGAAAAAACCGCCGATTCGATATCTTGGCGACTAAGGGAGTATTTAAAAGCGCGATTGATGTCACTGCCGTCATTTGCTGCCCGAAAGTAACGAACGGTTATTTCTTCGATATCGAGGCAGATTTCCGCTTTCCATGTTGGTTTTTCGACGATCCAACAGTGGATATTCTCGGTATTTTTCCGACAACCTAATTTAACTAGCCATGCTTCGATCGCCGGTAAGGGATGATTATAGAGGGGAGTATCGGCAGTGGGAATCTTCATCGCATCTAAATCAAAAATAATTGGGCTACAGTGACGGCATTCTCTCCTCGAAGCATAGCAATAATCACCGCTAGTAACAAGCAGCCCAGCAGGGTGAGTGCCAAGATAAACAAAGCAAAAATTTCTCCCGAAGATAGGGGGCGATCGGTAGGATCGAGATAGGCGCTACGATTAGCTATGGGTTCATCGCTATCGGGGATAGTTTGGATGACATTCCAGCGCGAGTAACCTATCTGTAAATCATACAGGGAACGGCGATCGGGATTACTAAGGGTGGCATAAGCTTCGTTAAGACGCTGGAATTTAACCGTTGCCACTTCGGGGCTGAGTTCGGTAGTATCGGGATGGTATCTTTTGCTTAGTTCCCGATAGGCGCGTCGCACTTCGATCACCGAGGCACTCGGATGTAGCCCTAGAATGGCATAATAGGTATCGGCAAAGCGCGAGTTAGCGGCAATGACTCGCGAGGTGGTTTGGGAATTATCGCGCTCGAAGGTCACAAGATTTTTTAAACTAAAAATTGTCTTAATATTTTAACCCTGTTGATCATGAAATCTCGTTATCGGCCGCGTCTTCAGATCTGTCTTGTCTTTCTTATTGTTGCTCTGACGAGTTTGTCTCCTTGGCTAACCCCTAGCGCCTATGCGGGGATCGATGATGATCGCCTCGATGGTAATATTTTTGTGGTCTATGCGGGTAATGGTTCCCTCGTACCGCCGCGTTTAAATTTAGCGGAAACTTTTCAACGGAAAATTCCGGCTATTATTGTCTATTATCTGGATGATAGTAGTGATTGTAAGCAATTTGCGGCGATTGTCTCCCGTTTTCAAGAGTTTTACGGTCGCGCCGCCAGTATTATCCCCGTTACTGTCGATTCTATCCCCTTAAAGTCTTCCTATCGTCCCGATGAGCCGGGTTACTATTATCGCGGTGGGGTTCCCCAAACGGTGGTTTTAGACCAACAAGGTAAAGTGGTTTATGATGGTTTGGGCAATGTTAAATATGAAGATGTGGATGATGTCTTAAGAAAGGTTTTTGAGCTTTTGCCTCGATCGCAATCGCTAGAGTTAAAAAGACGCTCTTTTAACGAGTTTAACGCTGAATTGCGCTAGTCACCTCGTTTTTTATCCTCAATTGAACCAAAAATAATCATTTAGAGATGCTGTCAGCAGCGTCTCTATATTGTTCTTAGGAACAATAAAATTATTTACCTGTTGCTTTTATTATCATTTAAGATTTATTTGAACCAATAAATGCTAGACAATTCAGATTTTATCTGAAGTAACATTTGACAAATATTTGCAACAGTGCCAGACTGAAAAAAGTTTGCTAACCTGATTATATTGAGAACAATAATCATTCTTATAGGTGTGAGAGACAGCAATGAAAATCAAGCAAAATTTCCTAACAGCAGCGATATTACTGGGGTTTTCCAGTCCAGTACTGGCTAATAGTCTCGAAAACCTCTCTAGTAACCCCATGGCACAGGTGACGACGGTGAATCAATTGCGGGATGTTTCTCCCACCGCCTGGGCTTTTGAGGCATTAAGAAGTCTCGTGGAGAGGTATGGTTGTATAGTAGGTTATCCTGACCGTACTTTTCGCGGTGAACGCGCTTTAACTCGTTGGGAATTTGCCGCCGGGTTGAATTCCTGCTTAAATACCCTAGAAAGATTGATTCAAGAAGGAGTAGCGGTATTAAAAGAAGATCTAGACAGAATCAAGCGATTAGTCAGGGAATTCGAGACAGAATTAGCGGCCTTAGGGGCTAGGGTTAATAACTTAGAAAATCGAGTCGCTTTTCTGGAAAATAATCAATTTTCCACCACCACTAAATTAACCGGGGAAGTGGTAATGGCATTATATGGGGTAGCCACAGGAGAAAAAAACGGTGGTGAAGGGATTCCCCAAGTACCAGCTTTTGGTTATCGGGCCCGTTTAGAATTAAATACTAGCTTCACAGGCAAAGATTTACTCTATACCCGTTTAGCAACGGGAAATATTGCCGATTTAGCCGATACTACGGGAACTTTTGAAAGTACCTTAGCCTTTACCCAACCCGACGGCAATGATTTATTGCTAGAAGTTTTAAACTACAGTTTCCCCGTAACGGAAAATATCTACCTCTGGTTAGAAGCGACGGGAGGTGCTAAAGATGACTTTACCAATACCCTCAACTTTTTGGATGGAGATGGTGCTAGTGGGGCGCTTTCCGATTTTGGCACCCGCAATCCCCTTTATTTTGCCCCCGGACAAACTGGACTCGGTTTACAGGGTAATTATGGGGCTTTGCAATTCAGCGCCGGTTATCTTGCTGGGGATGCTAACGATCCTAACCCAGGAGCGGGTTTATTTAACGGTTCCTATACTGCCCTAGCGCAGGTGGGTTATGTTCCAGACGAGAATTTTGGCATTGCTTTATCCTACTTTCATGGTTATAACCAATTAGACACGGGGACGGGAAGTCAGCGCTCGAATTTCCGATTTTTCACCGAAGAACTATTCGGGGAGGCTGTCCCGACCATTAATAATAGTTTGGGTTTACAATTTAGTTGGCGAATTGTCGATGGTTTTGTTCTCGGTGGTTGGGGGGGTTACACAAAAGCTATCACCCTTAGCACTTTAAATGGACAAATAGAACGCGGGGATTTAGATATCTGGAATTGGGCGGTAACTTTGGCTTTTCCTGATTTATTTAAAGAAGGAAATACGGCTGGTATTATTGTTGGTATGCAGCCTTGGGTATCTAGTTCTAGTATTAGATTAAATGATGGCAGTTCCACTAATGATCCCGATACTTCCTTTCATATCGAAGGATTTTATGAGTGGAAGCTCACCGATAATATTGCCCTTACTCCAGGGGTAATCGTGATTACTTCTCCTAACTCGAATAACAACAATTCCACCTTAGTTATCGGCACTATCCGCACGACTTTTACTTTCTGATTTGTCTAGGCAGCTGGTCAGAAATAAAGATAAAGTATGACGGGATTTGACATCATCTCTCGACGACCGGCTGCTGTTCCGTCGTTCCCCAGTCTCCTATCGCTTTTAAATAGGATTTAGTATCAGTATAACAGTCAGTCAATTTACCATTCGCCGACGAGAATAAGCAGGGTAATCGCAGGTTATTTTGTATAAATTATAACAGACAAAAATCCCTGACTATTATTTTTAGCAGGTTGAACTAAGAGGAGTTAATCTGAGAGAAAGTAATACTAAATCCGTTGAGTATAGGCTACTTATGAGGACAGGCACTCATGCAAGAGGCACTCATGCAAAAGGGAGAATAAATAGGGTTTGCAGCAAAAAGTTTGTTGGTGGGGTTAGGAGTCGGTCGTCAGGAGTCGGTCGTCAGGAGTCGGGAGTTTCAGGCTTTGTTGCCCTCTCTTTTTTGTACCAACTTATGTACTATAATAGGGATAATGCCAGGTTTTTGATAGTCCCAATCCGATTTTCGCAGCATGAACATCGGATTTTAACAGGTCAAAAGCCTTATTTTAAAAGGGTTTTACCATTATTCAGCAAACCCTAGTTAGGAGCTTACAGGCTTTTAATTATATTAGGTCGAGGTCTATTCTAGTTCGGATTGGGACGTTGTATCATTTCCACAACATTTTTGATACCTTGGATAAAAGTTTGAAAACTACGGGATTTATTTTCAGTTAGGGAAAGATGGGGGGCAATCTGTTTAGAGTGGGTTCCTGCATAATACTCTTTCACTAGCTTTTTAAATTCTTGTTTGGCCGAGTTAAGCTGGTCTGGTTCTCTGTATTTACTTTTATTTTGTTTTTGACCGAGACTATTTAAATTATACGCCTTGGACACCGCTGCTAAATCTCCCAGAAACCAAGATTCTAATTCATGACAAATAATCCGAATTAATACTTGAGCATCACTGGCATTTTGACAAATTTCCCCTAGTTCTTTTTTGAGTTTTTGACAATCGTGGGAATCCTGATCGTGAACAATAATAAATTTGGTATTGGGACTAGATTTCTTGAAAGCTTTGAGTTTTTTAGGAATAGATTTGGCTAGGTCTTGTTTACCTTGATGACTAATACATATATAGCTAATTTCTGGGGGAATAATTTTAGGTAAAAGTTCGTTTAACACATTTTCTATAGATGACTCTTCTAGCAAAAATACGATATTATAGTTCATTATGGCGCTACTCCTTTAAACCAGCCTTGATTCCAAAGATAGCCGGGTAAATCGCCTTCTGCTACTAAGTTTTTGAGGATTTCGCTATCGGTAGCCCTATGGATTTGGGTGATACCTTGGGATTTAATTAGCCAGAAAATACTAGCTAGTGGAACCGCATTGAGAAAATCGGGGGAGTGGCTAGAAACAAATACCTGACCCCCCCGATAGCTATAGTGAGCGAATTCTTCGGCTAGTTCTTTTAATAAAGTAGGATAAAGTTGGTTTTCTGGTTCTTCGACACAGAGTAGGGGATGAGGATTCGGATCGAATAGTAATATTAAATAAGCGAACATTTTCATAGTCCCGTCAGAAACATAGCGATCAATAAAAGGGTCTTTAAATGCTTGATCTTGAAAACGTAAAATCAAGCGACCGTCTTCGGTTTCTTTGGCTTCCACAGAGGAAATACCCGGAACTCGTTGTTTCATTCTTTCGAGAATTTGCTGAAAAATTTGGGGATATTGTTGATAAATATATTGGGCAACTGTTGCCATATTATCACCCGTGGGGGATAAGTGTTCAGCGTAAGATATTTCTTTACTTCCTCTAGCTTCGCTAATGTGAAAGTCGGAAATGTGCCAATTTTCAATCAGAGAACGAAAGGCAGTAGCGGCTTTAAAACGTTGAAATTGTCCTAATCCTTTGAGCGCTAGTATATCGTTAGATTCTAGCTTTTGTTCTTCTCGATCGAGTTCTTTATCTGGTTTACTAAAATCTTCTTCATTGGTGATAGCATATCCTTGACCGCGTTGAAAATCTAAAAAATGAAAAGGTGCACCGTGTTCACCCCGTTTATAGCGAAGTATTTCGCGTTTGATCATGGGGCGATTTTCCTCTTGTCCAATTCTGAGTATATAAGTAACCAGACGTTCTGTATCTGAGATTTTCATCCGAAATTGCAGCTCGATTTCAATATCTTCTTTTTCTTGACCTCTGGTAATAACTTCTTTATAACCGCCCCGAATTTGTAAAGCTTGGCGAATGTTGTTTTTAAGGGCATCTCGCAGAAAACCAAAAATATCAAATAGGGTAGATTTTCCTGTCCCATTAGCTCCAATAATCACGCAAAAAGGGGGAATATCTCTTATGTGTATATTTTTAAACATACGATAGTTGGTTATTTTAATAGAAACAATTTTCATGACATAATCGAGCCGTTATAGTTTTTTTGATTATACGATTGATCAGGTGAAGATAATTGATCAATTAGCCAAAAAAGCCAGAGATTAGGCTCTCTTGGACATTGGGGGATAAATCAGCTAGAAACTAGAGAGGCAAGCTCAACCGCCTGAGGAAGGGACAAGAAACCAGACTCAACACAAGTTGCCCAAAATAGCGTAAATTGTCTATAAATTTGTTCAACGACTTAAATTAGTACAAATGTTTGACTGTATTATCATCGGTGCGGGGCCAGCAGGAGCGACGGCGGGTTATCATCTAGCTAAAAAGGGACGTTCGATCCTGATCCTCGATAAAGCGAAATTACCCCGTTATAAACCCTGTGGTGGTGGGGTATCCCCGGCAATTAAGCAATGGTTTGATTTTGACTTTACCCCCGTGATCGAGAATACCGTCACGCAAGTACAGTTTACTTGGAAACAGGGGGATACCGTCACCACTAAGTTAAATATGCTAGAACCGATGTGGATGGTACAAAGGGATCGTTTCGATGATTTTTTAGGGCAACAGGCGATCGCAGTCGGGGCAACCATCCAAGATAACAGCGAAGTTACCCAGATCAAATTCATCCAAGATCACTGGCAAGTTACCACATCCCAAGGAACATTTTCAGGTAAATATCTGATTGCTGCCGATGGTGTTAGGGGCAATACCAGTCGCTGGTTGGGATTACCGGCGAAAAACGAAGCGATCGGTGCTGCTCTGGAAATTACTAACGCAGAAGCGACTATTCCACCCCAAAAAGCTTTTTTTGATTTTGGTTCCCTAAAAAATGGTTATATCTGGGCTTTTCCCAAGTCTAATGGTTACACAATTAGCGGTGGTTGTTTTAAGGGCAGCATCAAATCCGAGGAGCTGAAAAAACAACTGTTAAATTATGCCCGTCAAAAGGGCTGGAATTTACAGGATTATCGCTATAGTGAGTATGCTTTAGCCCTTTGGAACGGAAATCAACCGCTACACGCCCAAAATGCCTTAATTACAGGAGAAGCGGCGGGGATTCTCGATCCTCTTATCGGTGAGGGTATCCGTCCGGCAATTTTGACGGGAGTTAAGGCAGCCGAGGCGATCGATCGAGCTTTAGCCGGGGATAATCGCGCTTTAGCGAACTATAGTCGGATAATTCGGGAAGAATGGGGGGAAGATATGGCTTTAGCGGCCAAATTAGCCGGTTTATTCTATCAATTTACCCAAATCGCCTATAATATCGCCGTTAAACGCCCGATCGCCGGTCAACTGATGGGACGTATTCTCGTGGGAGATTTAAAATACCGGGATGTTACGGAACAAGCGATGCAACAATTGAAAAAACGTCTATTGCCCGGATTTGGTTGGGGGTAAAACTTCTCTTACCATGGGGGAGGTAACTCGATCGCTGATGGTTACTTTCCCGATCGCCGTGGGTAAAATAAATCTAATCTTTGTCATCTTTGACCTTTTTATCGGCAGTAAGTGCCTCGAAATTCAGGGATGCAGGAAGGATAATAGTTCTCTGAATATCGACTATAATGATTAATAATCTTTCTGATTAGGGGAGAAAATAAATGTCAGTAATGATTGAACAAAGTCTTGAAAAAATTCTAACAGAAATTAGTCAAAAACTAGAAAATGTCCAAAAAGATGTTACAGATATAAAAATTCAGCTAACAGAAGCTAAAGGCGAAAGACAAGTATTAAAAGTAGAAATAAATTCTGTAAGAGGAGAAATAAATTCTGTAAGAGGAGAAATAAATTCTGTTAAGGAAGATGTCAAAGAAATTAAAAGATCACAACAAGCGCAAATTTGGACAATAATTGGTATTTTAATTACTGCGGTGGGAGGTTTTTTAGTAGCAGTTGGTAGATTCGTTATTTCAGGTAATCCTTAATCATAGTCCTCAGGCAACTTAGTTCAAATGATACTGTAAAGACATGAAATTACCTAACGGAGAACAGGCAGAAATTGCTATGGAAAAGTTAATCAACTATTGTTTAAATCCAGAACATTCTAGCGGTAAAAACAAAGCTAGAGTTTTCAAGTCCCGTTTAGGAATAACTCAAGAAAATGCTGAATTATTACTATCAATGATTCAACTAGCAGCAATTGAAGGTGAAGTCGTTCAGCAAGCACAGACAGAATTTGGTCAACAGTTTAAGGTAGATTGGACTATACCAGATCGGCAAGGAATGCAACTTCGGACTATTTGGGAACTCACTTCGACTAATTCTAATCCTCGTCTTATTTCTGCATTTATTAGGTGACAATATATGAAAAATATTTTAATTTTAGATACTGTGGCTATTACCAATCCTGTTACTAAGGAAAGATTAACTTTAGTTGAACCAGAATATGAGTCTATAGAAAGCTTACCAAGTGGACAAGTTGGAACGGTAGTGGAAGTATATGAACGAAACGGAGAAAAGCAATATTTGGTGGAATTTTCTGATAATCAAGGACGGGAATATGCTATAGCTCTTTTAAAAGAAGATGAGTTACTTGTTTTACATTATGAACTTGAAGTTGCTTAATTATCGTAATTGTAACTTACAGCGCGATCGCTTTTCTGACAACCTTACCACCAATCCCCAACTCTTGATGATTGCCGATGAATCGCTTATAACTGAATTAACCGTCACCATTTACAACGCTATGAATGAACAACTCACCCAAGCTTACCTAAACCTCATTAATCAATTATTAACCTGTAATGAAGGCGATGAACCCCAAATATTACAGAAAAATCAGGAATTGTTGGATCGGGGGTTGGTTGAGGTAATGGTAGCCGTAGCGCAACAATACAGGGAAGCAGGAAGGGAAAATGAGGCGTAATCGTTGACAAGCACTTGAGACAAAATATACAATAATACTGATAACCATCATTATTAGGAGAATCATCAGATGTCAATTACGATTGAACAAGATCTCAAAGAAATTTTAGGTGAAATTAATCAGAAACTAGAAAAACTTGATAATCGTCTGAATAGTCTAGAAATTGGACAAGCTAGATTAGAGGAAAAAGTCGATGGTTTAGAAAAAGATATTGAAAGTTTAAAAGATGATACAAAGGAAATAAAAGGCTCTCAAAAAGCACAAATTTGGACGTTAATTGGAATCTTGGGAACGGCTTTACTCGGAACAATAATTCGCTATATTATTCTTCCTTTTCCTCAATCATAAATATAATCACAAAAATCATAGTACAGACAATGAACGAACAACGCACCCAAGCTTATCTAAACCTCATTAATCAGCTATTATCCTGCAATGATGGCGATGAATCCAGAATATTACAGGAAAATTAGGAGTTGATAGGGGATAGAGTGAAAGATTTATTTTATTTTTTGTAAATATCTCCGCGAGTACCAATCTGAGTAATAATATAAATTCGATTTTCTTGATCTATAAAAAATAAACAGCGATAATCTCCTATTCGTAATCTTAATTCTGGTCTTCCTTTAAGGGGCTTAATATCCGCATTTTCAGAGTTGGTTAATAAAGATTTTAATCCTTTAATAATACGCTCTTGATCAGTTTTAGACAACCGTTTTAGATAGCGTTGGGCAGGTTTTAAAATAAGAAAACGCCACTCACTCAAGGTTTTCTCCCCATAAGTCTTGTTCAAGTTCTTCTAAAGAGATTCCCTGATCTTTTCCTGTTAAATAATCTTGCCAAGCTGCGTCACTTTCGGCAATGTCTTCAGGAGGAATAATTTCGGTTTCATCCCCTTCAACAAAAATCGGTTGAAATTGCATTTGTTGAGTTGGTGTTGTCATGATGGTATTTATCCTAGTTAGTTTTCTCATTTTATCTTAACATTGAGATTCTTAAATGATTCATGATTTAGGCAAAATTCCTTTTTTTTCAATATAATCAAGAATAATCCTGTTCAACCCTCTCTCAACCCATGAACGAACAACGCACCCAATCCTGTCTAAACTATGATTTTTTTTGATTATTTGACTGACTATGATTGTTTTTGCCTATCATCTCTGGGATATAATTGTAATAATCGCGCCATAATCCTAACAATCATAGTCCTCATTCAATTATGTCCAATTTTTTGCGGAATGGGAAATTAAGGTGTTGTAGTTCTGGTAAGTTTCGTGTTTTGGCAGTGATAGGGAGTCTGAGTTATGTTTGAACGGTTTACAGAGAAGGCGATTAAGGTGATTCTGTTAGCGCAGGAAGAAGCGCGTCGCTTAGGGCATAATTTTGTAGGGGTGGAGTTTATATTTTTAGGGTTAATTGGTGAAGCAACAGGAATTGCAGCGAAGGTTTTAAGACAGCAGGGAATAACGCTAAAAAACGCTCGTATTGAAGTTGAAAAAATTCTAGGAAGGGGTTCAGGAATTAGTCCAGAAATGAGTCCTGTAGATATTCCTTTTACAGAGTCGGCAAAACTCGTTTTAAACAATGCGGTTTCAATTGCGCGGCAATTAGAACATGAATCTATTAATACAGAACATTTACTGATTGGAATTATTCAAGAAGGGGAAAGTACAGCGAGAATTTTACAGAATTTACAGGTTAATCCGCAAGATTTAGCTATTTCTTTGATTCAGTATTTTCAGCAGCAATCCTCTAATCAGTTACCTCAAACTGTTTATGTTCTTCTCTACAATGTTGGAACAGATAATGAGGGTATTCATACTATAACTGATCAAGAAAAACAAACTATATTAATGTTTGAATCTTCAGCAGATGCAACTAATTTTGCACGACAATTAAGAAAACAGAATTTTCCTGTACCGAGTGTTGAAGGTATGTCAGTGGAGGAAATTATCTCTTTTTGTGAGGAAGTAGGTTATGATTGGGAATTTGTTCCAGAGGGAGCAAATAAAATTCCTCCGATTGAAAGCAGAGAATCTGGAAATACACATGAAGAATATTTGAATTTTTTGATGAAGGCATTAAATAAAGTTTATGAAAATCCTGATCCCAAGTATATTTATCCTTTTTTTGAGCATAATCTCGATAAATTAGATGAAAGTTTAATAATAATTCTAAATAATTGGGCAAAAAATCAATTAGCATCTGTTGAAACAGAACAGGCTATATATATCGCTGGTAATATCTGTAATTTTAGTACCTTGATTCAGCAATTTTCTCTTGGTAATATTGCCACTAATTTAGAGATTGCGATCGCAGGTTATCAAGTTGTTTTAACTGGTTTCAATTTTGATGCTTTTCCCGAAGTTTGGGCAGATACGCAAGACAATCTTGCTAGTGCTTACCAAAATAGAATTAGAGGAAATATAGCCGAGAATTTAGAACTGTCGATCGCTGCTTATACAGAAGCATTGAAAGTGAGAACTTTCGATAAATTTCCCAAAGATTGGGCAGATACACAAAATAACCTAGCTAATACCTATACTAAAAGAATAAGAGGAGATAAAGCCGAAAATTTAGAACTGTCGATCGCTGCTTATACAGAAGCATTGAAAGTCAGAACTTTCGATAATTCTCCTGAAGATTGGGCGACGACTCAACATAATTTAGCTCTTGCCTATACTAAAAGAATAAGAGGAGATAAAGCCGAGAATTTAGAACTAGCGATTGCGACTTGTAACGAAGCATTGAAAGTCAGAACCATTGACAGAATTCCTCTAGGTTGGGCAAATACAAAAAATACTCTAGCTTGTGATTATGCCGAGAGAATTAAAGGTGATAAAGCTGACAATTTAGAAAAGGCGATCTCCGCTTACCAGGAGGCTTTGAAAGTGTTCACTTTTGACGCATTTCCCCAACAATGGGCAGCGACACAGAATAATCTCGCTAATGCTTACAGTAACAGAATCAGAGGGGATAAAGCAGAGAATATAAAACAAGCAGTGATGTGTTATCAAAACGCTTTACAAGGATATGAAACCGCAGGAGATTTCCTGAATGCCGCAGAGATGGGGTTAACATTAGGTAAAGTTAAAGTAGATCGAGGAGAATGGTATCAAGGATTAGCTTATTTAGAAAAAAGTCTTAAAATTTATCGTCAATTTGACGATCTCAAAAGTCGTGCTGATACCATTTATCAAATTGCTCATACCCATCACCTAATTGGAAACCATGAAAAAGCCTCTATTTATTATCGAGATGCTTTGCGCTTTTATGAATATCTAAAACATGATAGAGGTGTTGCCTTTTGTAAAGCAAGTTTAGGCAGACTCATGTTGCAAATTGGTTTTGTCGAAAAAGCTAAAGAATTATTAAAGGAGGCTACTTTTATTTTTAAAGAACTGAATAATGAACAAGAAATTGCTAAAATAGCAGAAGTTCTGAATTGCCTTGCCAAAATTAAGGAGAAACAAGCTGTATGAATGAAGCGGATCGCATTTGGGATGAATTAGATAATATCTATTCTCAATGGGGAATAACGGAAATTCCTTTTTCTGAAAGTGCTTCAACATTGGGTGAATCGCAGTTAAGAAAAGTTTTTACTGGGAGAAGTCAAGAATTAAAACAAGTTTTCACCTTATTAAAAGGAAAAGAGCGTAAAAGATTGTTAGTTTACGGTTTGATTGGTATTGGGAAAACGGCTTTTATTTTAGAAATTTTAGATGTTCTAAAACGTAAAGCAACTAAGACTTTAACTGCCTATATCAGTTTGCCAGCTAATACAGATTTAGCTACCATTGCATTAATTGCTTTAGCCCGGGAAATGAAAGAAGATGAATGGGCGCAACAATTCTTAAATCAAATGGGATTAATTTCAGCCCAACCTTTAAGACAACGAGAGAATACAGCTAAACTTGGAATTGCAGGAATTGGTGCAGAATTAAAAGAAAAAAGTATTGATATTAATAAACCACTCTTTCCTGAACTTAGTTTTGAAGACTTATTAAAAAGAGCATTAAAAAAATATGAGCGAGTGATTATTGCTGTTGATGACTTAGATAAACAAGATCCTGCAACTGTAAAACAATTACTTTTAAACGCTCAAGGAATGCTAAAATCAGGAGCATGGTTTATTTTGACAGGTCATCCTTCGGGTTTAACCAGAGATATTTTAATTAGTGAAAGAGGATTATTTGATTTTGCGATTAAATTAGAACCTCTTGAACAATCTGTCATGTATGAAATGTTGGTTAATTACCTTAACAGTGTACGTTCTCAAGATTGTCAATATTCAGTAAAAGATCCCCAAGCAGTTAAACCTTTTACACCAGATACAGCTAAGATGTTGTGTGAGAGATCTAATGGTGTTCCGCGTTATTTAAATCGTTTAGGTAGCTATATTTTACAGAAAGCATCTGAATTAAATGCCGAAACTATTACACCTCAAATCTTAGAAGAAGGATTTATTTATGCTGACCAACAAATGCGAGGTCTGCCAGGATTAACCCCAGCGGATTTTATGCTGATAGATCTAATTCTAGAAAAAGATAAATTATCAGATGAAAATATTACTTTAGAAGATTTACAAAAGTTGCAAGTTCAAGAATTTAGTGAACTACTTCCAATTATTGACAAATTAGTAGAATTAGATTTAATCAGAAGATTGCCTAATGAGCAAGCTATAGAATTTGCCTTAACTCCATTATTATTACCTTCTCAAGAAACGCAAAAATAAATCGCCATATCGTCGGCATCCAAAGCAGCGATCGCACTTGTATTATCTGCCAATTCAGCGCGAAACTGGGCAATTTCTTCAGCAGTAACTTGTATTGAGTCAGTCGTCATATTGGGAGCATTCCTTAATTGAAAAAACGTCTATTGCCCGGATTTGGTTGGGGATAACACCTCGCGCACCATGGAGGGAGTAACTCGATCGCTAATGGTGACTTGGCCGATCGCCGTTGGTAAAATAAATCTAACTTTGCCATCTTTCACCTTTTTATCGGCAGTAAGCGTCTCGATCATCTGGTCGGGGTTTAAGGGCGGAATTTGTGTTTCTAAGCCAGCTTTGGCAATTAACGCCGTTTGTCGTTGATTTTCCGCTTCCGTCCACATTCCCAGTTTAACAGCGATCGCTCCTGCTGCCACCATCCCCATCGCCACCGCTTCCCCGTGGTTAACGCTAGTATATCCGGTTAAACTTTCAATGCCGTGGGCGATCGTGTGACCATAGTTTAAGATCGCCCGCAAACCCGCTTCTTTTTCGTCTTTACTTACCACATCTGCTTTAGCTTGGCAAGATTTTGTAATAATTGTTTGCAATAGCTCGCCATCGATCTGAGAAAAACTAGCTAAATTGTCCGAGTCTTCTAACTGTTTAAATAACTCGGCATCCCAAATTACACCATATTTAATCACTTCTGCCATTCCTGCCCGAAATTCTCGCACCGGTAGGCTTTTAAGCACTTCAGGATCGATCAGAACTAATTTCGGTTGATAAAACGCCCCGATCAGATTTTTGCCCTGGGGATGATTGACACCAGTTTTACCCCCGATGGAAGCATCTACCATGGCTAAGAGGGTGGTGGGAACTTGGACAAAATTAACACCCCGTAACCATGTGGCTGCCGCAAATCCCGTCATATCCCCGATTACACCACCACCGAGGGCAACCATAGTCGAGGAACGTTCCAACCGGTGAGCGAGGGCGCTATCATAAACTTCGGCGATCGCATCGAGGGTTTTATAATTTTCGCCGGCGGGGATCAGATGAGTAGAAACGGTAAATCCCGCTTTTTCTAGGGAATTAACCGCTATTTGCCCGTAGTACTCAAAAATTTCGGGATTAGAAACCAATAAAACCTTTTTACCTAAGCTTAACCGGCTCATTTCTGCACCGAGATTGGCTAAACTGCCCTTCTCGATCAGAATATTATAGGAGCGATCGGGTAAATTAACGGGAATACAAATAGCCATAGGGTGTAGGGTGATGTTTCAGTGATCAGTAAACAGTGATCAGTAAACAGTGATCAGTAAACAGTAAAAAAGCAGCTCCGAGCTTGTCCCTTAATACTATTCACTGAAAACTCGCACCTGATGACTGATAACTGATGACTGATAACTGATAACTGAGTCGGTTATTGGCGCAGCTTAGTCAACTCTAACAGCAGACGAGAGGACAAAAAACAGATAAAGCTCTCTCCCAGAAAGAGACTTAAGCACCCACTGTCGGCGATCAAGTCTGTGGATAATTGTAGGGGAACTAGGCCGCGGACTAGGGCAAAAGCTGCCACTGTACCATCTTTGAGATGGGGATTATCATCGTTACGGACGACATAACGATAGGTGACACCAAAGAGAAATCCGCTAATTATCGCCCCGGATATCTTGACAAAAGTGCCAATTACTGTGATCGATTCCCCTAAAAATACTCGATCGACAATTAAAAATAGCAGATAGGGAACCAGGAAAGCCAGTGCCGAGATACTCCCCACCTGTATGGATTCGATTCTTTCCTTGAGCGTAATTTGCACGATCGCCTCTCTAAAACGGAGTCACTGATGAAGTATTATCGAAAATTTGGGTTGAAAACCTCGCCCTTTAGGGCGACTTTATGTTAGCATTAAATTGAGTCGTTGACTTTGGGAACGCAGGAAACAAGCGACACTCCGTAATCCCTAAATCNNTACCTTGTAGGTGTAGTCGGACTAGACATGAAACTGTAAGACCAAAATTAGCTTTGCTAGTAGCGGCAAGATTCAGCCCAAGAATCTCCGCACTTTTAGGGCGGAGAGTGTCAACTCCTAAGTATTTCGTTTAACAAAGGCAATTATGGATATTTTGACACTTGGTTGGGTTAGCATTCTCGCCCTTTTCACTTGGTCGATCGCCATGGTGGTTTGGGGTCGTAACGGTTTCTAGGTAATCTATAGATACCATGGAAACATCCCTGATTCTTAACACTCTCTTTCTAGTCGCCTTAATTCTCCTCGTTGTCGTTAGTGGTGGCATTCTCTACCTGACGACTACAGAATGGCGGGATCGCCGTCGTCAAGATGGCGATAAAAAATTAGGAAAATAATCCTGAACAGGTGTACTTAATTGCGCCTGTTTTTTCTTTACCATGATTAAAATACTGCACTTATCGGATATTCACATGGGGAGTGGTTTTTCCCATGGGCGTTTAAACCCAAAAACGGGATTAAACACGCGTTTAGAGGATTTTATGGGCAGTTTGAGCCTCTGTATCGATCGGGCTATTGCCTCCCCTGTGGATCTAGTGCTTTTTGGGGGAGATGCCTTTCCCGATGCCACTCCTCCTCCTTTTGTTCACGAAGCTTTTGCCAGTCAATTCCGTCGTCTTGCCGATGCTGATATCCCGACGGTGTTATTAGTGGGTAATCACGATCAACATTCTCAGGGTAATGGCGGTGTCAGTCTCTCCATCTATCGTACCCTAGCGGTGCCGGGGTTTATTGTTGGCGATCGCCTGACCACCCATCGCATCACCACCCGCAACGGCGATATCCAAGTAATTACTTTACCTTGGTTAACCCGGGCCACTCTCTTAACCCGTCCCGAAACCGAGGGTTTATCCTTGAGTGGGGTAAATGAATTGTTAATTAACCGTTTGGAACCAGTTTTAGAAGGAGAAATTCGCCAATTAGATACAAGTTTACCAACAGTTTTATTAGCCCATTTAATGGCCGATCGAGCTAGTTTAGGAGCAGAAAGATTTTTAGCAGTTGGTAAAGGTTTTACCGTACCTTTATCGCTGCTAAATCGTCCACAATTCGAGTATGTTGCCCTCGGTCATGTTCACAAACACCAAAATCTTAATCCTAGCAATGATCCGCCCATTATCTATCCCGGTAGCATCGATCGAGTGGATTTTAGCGAGGAAAAAGAAGATAAGGGCTATGTTTTAATAGAAGTGGCTAAAGGAGAGGTTAAATGGGAATTTTGTCCTTTACCCGTGCGTCCTTTCCGTTCCATCGAAGTGGATGTTTCCGAGGCAGAAAACCCCCAAAAAGAATTGCTGAAAGCTCTCAAAAAACACGATATTCAGGAAGCAGTTATCCGCTTAGTTTATAAAATTCGCAGTGAACAATTAGAACTAATCAACACCAATCAGCTTGACGAAGCATTAAAAACTGCCCATAGTTATAGTATTCGGGCTGAGTTAATTAGTCAATTAACCCGTCCCCGTTTACCGGAATTAGGGGTGGGTAATCAATTAGATCCTATGGAAGCGTTAAAAGCTTATATCGATAATAAGACAGATTTGCGCGATATTGTCGATGATATGTTAGAGGCAGCCCAGCTATCAGTTATCAGTTATCAGTTATCAGTTATCAGTTATCAGTTATCAGTTATCAGTTATCAGTTATCAGTTATCAGTTATCAGTTATCAGTTATCAGATGTAAGTTTTAAGTTATCAGATGTAAGTTTTAAGTTAATTAGTTAGTTATCTTTATCTTTATACCTGTTTACTGTTTACTGCTCACTGAAACATTTTACCTATCCCTGTTTAAACAAGCCATGAGTTTATGTCTTAATCCCGATTGTCTATATAACAATGATCCTACAGATAAATTCTGTCAAAAATGTTGCTTTCAATTATTACTAAAAGATCGTTATCGTGCTATAAAATTAATTGGTCAAGGAGGTTTCGGTAAAACTTTTCAAGCAATTGATGAGGATAAACCTTCTAAACCTTATTGTGTGATTAAACAATTTTTTCCTAGCGCTCAAGGCAGTAATGCTCTCAAGAAAGCGGCGGAATTATTTAAAGAAGAAGCGATTAGTTTAGATAATCTCGGTCAACACCCACAAATTCCCTCCCTCTATGCCTATTTTACCAGCAATGATGGGCGACAATATCTTGTTCAAGAATATATTGAGGGAGAAAATCTAGAACAAGAATTACAAAGCGAGGGAGTTTTCAATGAGGAAAAGATCAAACATCTTTTATTAGAAATTTTGCCAATTCTTGATTTTATCCATGCTAAAAGAGTCATTCATCGGGATATTAAACCAGCTAATATAATTAGGAGACGCAGCGATAATAAAATAATTTTAGTTGATTTCGGTGCCTCTAAATTCATGCCCATTGCTAATCTTTCCCTGACAGGAACAGTGATCGGTTCGGCGGGATATATCGCCCCGGAACAAAGCAATGGCAAAGCGATTAATAGCAGTGATTTATATAGTTTGGGAGTCACTTGTATCTATTTATTAACGGGAATATCTCCCTTTGAATTATTCGATGTGAGTGAACATGAATGGGTATGGAGACAGTACCTGATTAATAATCCTGTTAGTGTTGAATTAGGTAAAATTTTAGATAAATTAATTGAATTTGGCACCAAAAAACGTTATCAATCAGATGGGGAAGTCCTGCAAGAGTTAGCAGTAAAATTAGCCGTCGTGATTCCGCCAAAACCCCGATCACAGAATACAATTCAAGAAACGGTTTTGCCAGTTTTTCCAGCCGCCACCAGGGAGGAAATTAACCTCAAAAGTGCCAAGGCAATTGATTACACTAACCTACGGGATTTCTTAGCGCAAGAAAAATGGCAAGAGGCAGATCAAGAAACGGCTAATCTATTCTTAAAAGTTGCCGATCAAACTAAAGAAAAATATCTTAAGATAGAAGACATAGATAACTTTCCCTGTGAAGATTTAGCCACTATCAATCAACTCTGGTTAAAATATAGTCAGGGAAAATTCGGTATATCTGTTCAGAAAAGAATCTATGAAAGTTTGGGAGGAAGCGGCAATTATGATCAACAAAAATGGAACGCTTTTGGAACAAAAGTCGGTTGGCGAGTTAATAACAAGTGGTTATACTACGATCAAATTACTTTCTCTCTCAAAGCACCCTGGGGACATCTCCCCACCCTTGTGTGGGGTGTGGGGGGTGGCATAATTCTTTTTTCTCGTCTGGAAACCTGTGCCATGGACGGAGTTTCTAGCAGGGGATAAATTGACTTAAAAACTTTTCTGGAGAATTAAACAATTTCTCCCTTCGCCAGTGCGGATATATTGTAAAGTATCAGTAAAAGAACGCATAAAAATTAATCCTCGATCGCTTTCCATTTCCAAAGGTGCGAGGGGATGTTGTTGTAGAGAATCAAGTTTTGCTTGCAGATCAAAAGATTGACCGTGATCCCATATTCTTATTTCTAGAGAATGGGACTTTAAAGTTAATTCTAGATCGATCGGTGTAGTCGGTGGTAAATGTTGGTGAGCGTAACGGACAGTATTAGTAAACCCTTCTGCTAAAGCCACCTTACACTGCCAAAGCACCGAGTCGGGTAGAAAAGAGCGGCCGTGAGATTCAAACCATTGTAGGACTGGGATTAAAGCTGCCAATTCCGTCTGGACTTGTAGATGGAATTGGAGGGGGAAAGAAGGGGAATTTAAGACTTCAGAAGGCACCACTGTTTTTTTGAAAGAGAATCAAAATTGTTTTAAAAATCAGTTGTAGATCGTAGCCTAAACTCCAATTTTCTTGATAGCGCAAATCTAGTTGAATTACCTCTTCAAAATTACTCACCCGAGAGCGACCATTCACCTGCCATTCTCCCGTCATACCGGGTTTTACATCTAAACGTTGCCATTGGGGAACATCGTAGCGTTCCACCTCATCGGGGGTGGGAGGACGAGTGCCAACAAGACTCATTTCACCGGTGATCACATTCCAAAACTGGGGCAATTCGTCTAAACTGGTGCGACGTAAAAATTTTCCTACCCGGGTAATCCGGGGATCATTTTTATTTTTAAAAAAAGCTCCCTCCGCTTGATTGGGGATTTTATCCTTGAGTGCTTCTGCATCCACACACATGGAACGAAACTTAAGAATTTTAAATTCCTTTCCCAACCAACCGCAGCGGGTTTGACTGAAAAAAATTGGACCGGGACTGTCTAACTTAATAGCGATGGCAATGGGGACAAAAATAACCCCCGTGATTAATAAACCCACGATCCCACCAACAATGTCAAGACCGCGCTTTAACCAACTGCGAATCGAGGGATGGGTTTCCGGTAGATGGTTTTCATTGGCAGTAAAGCTCTTTTCTTGGGCTGCTAGGGGGGAGGTTTGGAAAGTGAATAATTGATCTAGTCCCGTAATCGATAAAACCCCCATCACTGGGGGATGGACGTTAGCCAGCACTAACTCGATATTTTCTGCCCTGGCCGCTTTGAGATTATGGACTAAAGCACCCACACCACTACTATCCATAAATTGAGTGGCATTCAGATCCAGAATGACTTTTTCGGGAGTGGGTGTTTGGGCGATGAGATGGTGAAACAGATCCTTGAACTGTACTGCTTCCAAGACAGTCAAGCGATCCGGCATCCGCAAAACCGGATACTCCATCGGAATGATCAGAAAACGTGTTTCAGGAATTTGGGAAGTCATCGACACAAAGAGATGGTTTGATAGATGAACAAGGCCTGATGACCCACTTAAATGTTTACTACACTTTTCCCCAAATACCAATGGGTAATGTCAGAGATTACCTGTGATTATCGGCTAACGAATCTCACCTAGGGGCGGACGGCCTTGGGTTTGGGCCTTCGCTTTGGCTGCACCCTTTCTCAGGGCATCTAAACGGGTCTCATAACGCTTACGCAGACGACGGTTAGGGGTTTGTTCAATTAGGGTTTTAAAGGCACTGCCTAGGCTCTTGTAGGCGTTGGGGAGAGAATAACCGAAACGGGTGGCCATGGCGATCGCTTTTTCATCAGCTTCGATCGCTTCTTTGAGAATTTTATCGCCATTATTTTTGCGCCAGAGACGATAACCGGAAATCCCACATAATCCCATAGCCAAAAGCAATAATAACCCATCCTGTACCCATAATTCCCCCACTGCACCACCTAAGCCAATAGCGAGGGCGGCCATTTCCCAGCCTTCCCGGGGAATACTATCATTTTGAATCCTGGCGACTTCATGCCAAAAGAGCAGATTACGCTGATCAATGGCTAAATTTTCCCATTTGGCTAAATCTATCTGAATTTCTACCTCATCTCTGCCAATTTCTTCACAACGGATCAGGGGGGGGTTAACCTCTGTGGAACCTTCTACCGTTACCCAACTTTGTAATTCTGGCGGTAGTAGGGTTTTTAGGCGCCGAAGTTCGCTCATTTCGGCTCGTGCAGAGGAGGCCGCATAAGATGTCATAGATTTTTTACCTATTCTCTACCAATGACGATGATTTCTATTTTCGATCATAGCGGTCTTTTTTGTGATCTTGGCAGCTTTTAGCCCTAGGGAGCATTTTCAGTTGTCGGTAATCAGTGAGGGGAGTGGGGAGACCACTTCGTGCGCGTTGCGGGGGGAAATGGGGAAGTGGGGAAGTGGGGAGTGGGGAGAAATAATCCATAACTGGGTTTTTAAGGTTCGATTGGGAGTCAATCATACTATTAAAAACCGATTTGGTATTATTGGCAAAATATAGGCTGTAACTTTTGCCGACTAATGCTCAAATATATCTTTGTATTGCTGTAAATCTAAAGCGGTGAAGATGGGGATACAACTAAAGCATTTTTGGGCTAATTCCCATCTTTCTTCTCTTTGCAGCATCACAATTAATTTATCTCGCACTGACAATAAATAGCGCACATCGTTAGCAGCATAACTCAGTTGTTGTCGGGTAAGATTAGCGGCATTTCCCCAATCAGAACTCTGAGCGGTTTTGTCTAATTCTATGCCTTCCAATTCCTGCACGAGGCTTTTTAAACCGTGACTGCTGGTATAAGTCCGAGCCAGTTTACTGGCGATTTTGGTGCAGAAAATCGGTTGAGTGGCAATGGCAAAAGTTTGGGACAATTGAGCCACATCAAAACGGGCGAAATGAAAGACTTTTTCTATCTGCTCATCCTCCATGACCTTTTTCAGATTAGGAGCCTCTGTTTGCCCCCTAAAAACCCGAATAGCGGTGACAAAACCACTGGGATCACAGAGTTGAATTAAACACAGTCGATCGCGCCCTGGAATTAATCCCATAGTTTCTGTATCTACAGCGATCGAATTAACCCCTAAATAACGGGATAATAGGTCATCGCTTAAATCTCGATCGCACACTTGAAAATTGTCTAAGTTCATATAGTTAGGGGTTAGGAGAGCTTTTTTCAGTGATCAGTAAACAGTAATCAGTAATCAGTAATCAGTAATCAGTAAACAGTAAACAGTAATCAGTAATCAGTAATCAGTAAAAAGACAGCACTGTTAATGCCATTTAATACTCCTTACTTAAGACTGTCCACTGAAAACTCAAATCTGATAACTCAAATCTGATAACTGATAACTGATCACTGATCACTGATAACTGATGTTAAAAACTGGTAATTAAATTAAAATATCATTGGGGGGATTTTGTCAACGCTTTTTAACAAAAAGTTGTGTAAAATAATATTCGCCAACATTATTTTTAGCGATACCGATACCGGTGAGATTATAATCACCAACCATATTTTTTTGATGGCCGGGGCTATTAATCCAACCCTTGACGGCAACGCTAACGGGGTCAGGATATCCCTTCATAAAAGCCAAATTTTCGCCCATTTTTTCTAAAGGAATCTTCCTTTGTACTGCCTTGACTCTTCCCTCAAAACCATCATGACTAAAAGGAGCCTGTTTATGGGCCATTTTTTGACTAAATAAGCGAGCTTCATGACTAATACGAGCATCGAGACGTAGGGGCGGTAAATTTTGAGAAATTCGGTAGCGATTAACTTGATAATTAGTGTTTTCTTCGAGGGTGATTAAAAAAGATTGATTCTGGATAGGATCGTAGCTAAGAGGATTAGTAGAAACGGGAGCGGATTGACGTTTTAGAAATATTTGAGTAAAGTATAACTTCCCTTGATTATCCGTCGCTACTCCAATCCCGGTACTATCAAAATCTCCCTCCATATTTTCCCGATGACCTTGACTTTTAATCCAGCCATCCACAGCAATCATTACCGGGTCATCATAACCTTGATTAACTGCCACATTTTCCCCCACCGCTTGATAGGGAACCGAAACACCAATAGTTTGCGCTCTTTTGTCAAAATCTTGATGACTAAAAGGAACTAAACCCGAGGCCATACGTTGGCTATGTAATCTTGCCTGTTGCGAAATTGCTCGATTTAACAGTAGGGGAGATAAATTACGAGATTGACGATAGCGATTGACCTGTTGATAGATTTTATTCTCTAAAACAAGTAAAGTTGCCGCATCTAAAGGAGAGGGAGAGGGAGAGGGAGAGAAAGATGGCACGAGTTCCGTAAAAGAGCTATAGTTTAAGGCGCTACAGGCCATTAAACTTGTCGATACAAGCATCAAAATTCCTAACCGATAAGGTTTCTTAAAAAAACTTTTCATCAAAAAAATTGGGTCTGAAACCCCGCCGTTCTAGGTTGGATTTACTGTTAAATACTAGCGCATTTACAGGATATATGCCAGAACGTCAGGTATGGGGAAAGCCGATCGCTACCGATTTTACCCAACACCAGAACAAGAGTCGCTATTGCGGCGCACCTTGGGCGGTGTAAGATTAGTTGACAATAAAGCTCTCCATGTCAGAACACAGAGAAATCACAGCGAAGGGGTTTTAGTTGAATTTCGCCATTTCCCCATTTTCCCAGTCTTGGTGGCGACCTGTTGACCAGAGGGGGGTAAATCTGTCAAGGCAGCTGCGAAACCCGGTAAGGGACCCCAAACAGAAACCCAAATCGTTAAGTTTGGAAATCACCGTCCGGCCCCGGCGGTGAGGATGTCAACTTTTTGGTGCAAGGGTCAAGACTTGTTAAGATCGATCAAGCCGCTCACTCAAATTTACCACTTCTGTGGCTCTCATTTATGGTAATCGACTTTCTGCCCTTCACTATCAATATTTCCCCGGCCTTTATTGCCGGTAGCTGTCTCTGGTCTTTAGCATTGTATCTGGGGTTAGCTGGGGTGCGAAATTGGTTTATAGAAATTTTCTATGGCTGGTTTAATTTTGCCGAGCGTTTCCTCTATACTTCCCTAGAGGAGTTTGAAAAAACTCGCGTCGCCAGAGAATCCCAAAATGCTTTTTATGCCTCTATCTTTAGTATTATTCCCTTTCTCATTCTCGGCGGTTTCTCCGATTGGTTAATCGAGATTAGTTTAGGAAAAAGTTGGCCGATTAGTGTCGGTATTCTCGCCTGTGTTGCCTGTGGTGTCTATGAATTAGGACGGCAGGACGGCAGCGGTAATCAGTAAATTAAGCTGTTAACTATCTCAATTACTTCTTAGGACTGCACAGGGGTGGCAGGTTAATAGGTTTTAACCCTTGACTAGCGCTCAATCTTTTCCTTCCAGACGATTTCTATGTTTATTAAGGGTCTTTTGTAGTAAATTCAAAACCTCATTAGCAATCTCAATAACTTGATGGGTTCCAAAACCGGCCTGAGTTAATTCTTTAAAAAAAGCCTTAGCGACAATTTTGGCTAATTTCGGGGGATAAGGAGGGACAGCGATCAAATGTTCGGACTGAATTTCTGCTATTTCTCTAGTCACTGCCATAGCCACAAAACGAGATTTTAACATCCCTTGCAAATGAAAAATTTGCAGGGATTGGGCAGCCTGTTGAGCGAATAACTGCAAGATTTCTAAATCTAATGGTTCAAAATGTTTTTTGTCTAGGGGAAAACTGAGATTAATTACTCCGATTACCTGCTCGTTTAGGATAATCGGTACGGAGATAAAACTATTATTATTTGATCTTTTGGGATAAGGGGCTGCAGTGGAAAATGGCGATCGAGTGATATCCTTAATTAGTAAAGGTTTCCCTGTGGCCGCTACACTGTCGGCAATAACTTGATCGAGTTTAATTATTTCTTGATCAGCCAAAGGTGATAGATCATCATAATGGGCAAAAACTTCTAGATAATCGGTAATTTCCCCTTTTAATTCCTGTGGAGAGCTTAACATAATTGAACAGTGCCGCGCTCGCAATTGATGAGCGCTCATACTAGCTATTTTCCGAAAAATATCTTCGAGATTTTCCTCAACATTCAAGACAAGAGCCAGAGCCGTTAATTTGGGGTTAAAATTATCCATGTATTCAATCATTTATTCAGTCCGAGTTTAGGCTTTCAGGGTGAGGGTGACATTCCCCATATCCCTGTTTGTCTGAGTCTATAGCTTGCCATAGCATCTCATGGAAGGGCTTTTTTACTCGCTAACTGCTCTATTGTAGATGTGCTGAAAAACTTCTGTGTCTCTCTTGTGTTTTGTCTTCCCTCTAGCTACTCTGATCTAGTAGGTCAGAGGAGTTTAACCTGACTGGAGTGAAAGATGGTGCGTTTTCTCTGGGCAATTTTGGCCGGTGTGGGGATGGGGTTAACAGTAGCGCCGGTTTCTTGGTGGTTACTCGCATGGATTTCTCTAGTCCCCCTGTGGATTGTTGTGAGATTAGCGGAAAAATCCCTAAAAAAACAGCTTTTATACGGTTTTGGCTGGGGTTTTGCCTACCATGGTCTGGCTTTATTCTGGATCACGGGAATTCACCCGATGACGTGGATGGGTGTCCCCTGGTTAGCGAGTTTGTTAATTGCCCTGTTTTGTTGGTTGTTTATTACTTTTTGGGGAACGGCGATCGTGCTAACTTGGACGTTAGTTATGTTTTATGTCAACAAAAGTGTTAATCAGTCATCTTTTAGGGATGCCCTCCTACGGGTTTTCATCGGCACTGCCCTCTGGTGTGGGTTAGAATCTCTCTGGAGTCAATCCCCTCTCTGGTGGACTACCCTTGCTTATAGCCAAAGTCCCCATAATTTATTGATTCTGCAATTGGGCAAATTATCGGGTTTTACGACGGTAACGGCGGCAATTGTGGCAGTTAACGGTTTAATCGCCGAAAGCTTGCTCCTAATCCGTCAATCGCGGCAAAATCTCGCTTTTCTCTCTTTACCCCTCCTCATTTGTTTTAGCCTCCATCTCTGGGGATGGAATGTTTACCATAAACCGATCGAAAAGTCAAGGGATTTAGGGATAAAAATTGGCGTCATTCAGGGCAATATTGCCAACACGATTAAACTTTCGCCCCTGGGATTTCAAAAGGCGCTCGAAGGTTACACCTCTGGTTATCAAATTCTGGCCGATCAAGGAGTAGATGCCGTCTTAACTCCTGAAACGGCCTTACCCTACTATTGGGAGAACTTAGTCAATAATAGCTCGATTTATTCGGCAATTTTAGCCAAAAAAACGCCGATCTGGTTAGGTGCATTTGGCAAGGTGGACAAGGGTTATAACAATAGTCTCTTGACCATTGATGGCGAGGGACAGGTGATTAGTCGGTATGATAAAGTAATTCTCGTGCCTTTAGGCGAATACGTTCCTTTTCAGGAAATTTTGGGCGGAATTGTTGATCGCCTTTCTCCCTTGCAAGCGCATTTAATCCAGGGAAATCCTGATCAAATTATTGACAGCCCTTTCGGTAAAATAATTGTGGGCATTTGTTACGAGTCGGCTTTTTCCGAACATTTTCGCCGTCAAACTGCTAGGGGAGGCGAATTTATTATTACCGCTTCTAATAACGCCCATTATAGCCACGCCATGCCCGCTCAACACCATGCTCAGGATACCATGCGAGCGATCGAAACCGATCGATGGATGGCCCGGGCCACCAATACAGGTTATTCTGCTTTTGTGGATCCCCACGGTAATCACCTTTGGCTATCGGATCTGGATAGATATCAAATCCATAGCGAAACAATTTATCGACGGGATACGAGAACTTTATATGTGCGCTGGGGAGATTGGTTAACTAAAGTTTTAATCATTACTGCCGGACTAGCTTGGCTCTGGAGAGCTTGGGATTAAGGTGACAGTGGTATACTTTTTCGTGAATAAACTGTTAAATAACCTAAGTTTTTGATGCAATGAAAGAGCAATTTGTCAAGTGGTTGAATAGAATCTTAATATTTGATGTGTTTTTAGTAATAGCGGGCTTTCTCTGGTTTGCCCTGGCTGTTATCGGTGAATCCACGGGAATTCCCCTAGGATTTAAACTTTTTCAGCGTCTTTGGCTGCCCTTATTCAATCCTGCTATTAGTATTTTAATTGCGGGGGCGATTGTCAGCTGGGCGATTAATAAAATTCAAGAGCGCTGGTCCCCTAAATAGGGTCTGCTGAAAGAAGCTAAAAACCTTGCTGGATAAGACTTTTAGACTTTTTTGAAATCCAAAAGTACCAGATATGGGAGTGATCGGGGGTAAAATTGAGGTACTTTTTCCCAGAAAATTAGGTAATTGACCCCCTCAAAATCGGTAAAACCCCACACCCCACACCCCACACCCTACACCCTATACCCAGGAAAAACTTTTTGCCGCAAATCCTAGTTCAGATTCTTGACTTTCGTAGCGAGATGATTCCCGCTCCCCTAGAAGTTATTTTTCCTAGTTGATAAAAATCGGGGTTGAAACATTTTCAACCCCGAAAAAAGCAATTTTTGAGGGGATTAACCCACTGGTTGTAACTGTAATTGCGAGAGAATATCGCTTTGCTCAGAGCGCTGATGACTAGAGACTGTCACCACAGTTTCAGCAGTGACATCTAATAGCGCATGGTCTCCAGAATTGACTTTTCCCGATAACATCGCGACCGCTAAACTATCCTCTAAGCGTCGAGTTAAAGCACGACGTAAAGGCCGCGCACCGTAGCTAGGATCATAACCCTCATTGATGACCAAATCCTTAAAAGCGGCGGTAACTTCCACAGAAATGCCTTTTTCTGTCAATTGTTTGGCTAGATCCGCGATAAGAATATCGGCAATCTGGGTAACTTCTTCGCGAGTTAACTGTCGGAAAACAATGATTTCATCGAGACGGTTGAGAAATTCGGGACGGAAATATTGTTTTAACTCCTCTGTCACCCGATTAGAAATCTGTTGGTAGCGCGATTGAGCAAAATCGTCAGCAATGTCGAATCCTAAGCTATTACCGCCTTTTTCGATGACTTTTGAGCCAATATTCGAGGTCATGATAATTAGGGTATTCTTAAAGTCCACCCGACGACCTTGGGAATCGGTCAAATGACCATCTTCTAACAGTTGCAGGAGAAGATTAAAAACATCGGGATGTGCTTTCTCGATTTCGTCAAACAAAACCACTCTATAGGGTTGACGACGCACTGCTTCCGTTAACTGACCGCCTTCATTGTAACCGATGTATCCGGGAGGCGCACCAATTAACTTAGAAACCGTGTGGGATTCCATAAATTCAGACATATCTAGGCGAATCATACTGGATTCCGAGCCAAAGAGCAACTTAGCTAAGGCTTTCGTTAATTCAGTTTTACCGACTCCCGTGGGACCTGCAAAAATAAACGAGGCAATCGGACGGTTAGGATTCTTTAAATTTACTCGCGCTCGACGAATAGCACGAGAAACGGCATTCACTGCCTCCTGTTGGCCAATAATCCGCTCATGCAGTTGATATTCCAGATTTAAGAGCGATTCCGACTCAGTTTGAGTTAATTGGGTAACGGGAATACCTGTCCAAGCGGCGACAATTTGGGCGATTTCCTCCGCATCCACCACTGGAATTAAAGATTCGGGGTTAATTAGGGGTGATTCTTCCCTAACCTCCGCAGGACTTGTGCTTTGCAGGGAATAGCGTAGATGGGTGCGGGATCCCGCTTCATCGAGAAGATCGATCGCTTTGTCCGGTAAAAAGCGATCATTGATATAGCGAGAGGATAGATTAACAGCAGCTTCGATCGCTTTTTGATCGTATTTTACCTGATGGAAATCCTCGTAGGTGGCTTTTAAACCCCGTAAAATCTCGATCGCTTGCTCTTTAGTCGGTTCTCCCACCATAACTGGCTGAAAACGTCTTTCTAGAGCCGCATCTCGCTCAATATGCCGTTTATACTCATCGAGAGTCGTTGCCCCTAAACACTGTAACTCGCCGCGAGCTAAAGCAGGTTTAAGCAAGTTAGAAGCATCCATAGCTCCTCCCATGCTACCAGCACCGACAAGAGTGTGAATTTCATCGATAAACAGGATAATATTGCCCGATTTGCGAACTTCCTCCACGATACCCTTTAAACGTTCCTCAAAATCGCCGCGAAAACGGGTTCCCGCCAGTAAAGACCCCATATCGAGGGCAATTACCTGTTTATCCTGCAAAAGTTCGGGAATATCGCCATTATGGATGCGTTGTGCTAACCCTTCAGCGATCGCAGTTTTCCCCACCCCCGGCGCACCGAGTAAAATCGGGTTACTTTTGGTACGACGGCCTAAAATTTGGACAACTCGCTCGATTTCTGGCTCTCTACCGATTACAGGGTCAATTTTGCCATTTTTGACCTCTTGGCTTAAATTGCGACCATATTGGGCTAAAATACCGACTTGGGGAGCATTTTTCTGGTCTTTATAATCACTATCACCCGTTAAGCGACCACTAGCGACTTTTTCCCCGGCATTTTTAAGTAAAAGGCCGCGAAGTTTGATCAAATCAACACCCTGCATAATTAAAATTTTAGCGGCTAGGGATTCGGGATCGCTGGTGATAGCGAGTAATAGATGTTCAGGTGCGATCTCCTTTTCCCCTAATTGTCGAGCTTCCTGAAATGCTTGCTCGAACATCTTTTTCGCTTTTGGGGTAAAAGGGATATTAACGGGACTGTAACCCGTGCTGCGGCCGGTCATTCCTTCAATCAGGCAGCGACTTTCGTGCAGGGTAACTTTTAAATCCTTGAGAATTAAGGCTGCGGTGGCGGTGGCTTCTCCTATCAATCCTAACAGTAAATGCTCCGTACCCACGACACTGTGACCGGTACGACGGGCTTCCTCTTGGGCGAACATCACCGCTTTGATAGCTTTCTGGTTAAAGTATTCAAACATGATCGACGGCTTCCTGGCTACTGGGCTTTACCTGTTACTGTAACGTTTTCTTTACATTAGCCGGAAGGGGGATATCCGTATCAGCAGGGTGGGTTAGTCAGTGGTGAACTTGGGCGCTCCTTATAGCGCGTTTTTAGGATGAAAGATCACTGAAATACGCTAATAGTTCCACTGATTCAGGGAAATGAACTGATTGATCAGAGGGACGTTAGCAGTTTCGATATTGGCGATCGCCTTGACAATTGCCTTGAAGCCCATATTTTTTAGGGGGTTAGCGTTACGGTAAACCGCTAAGATCCCCGAATGGCTTGGATTACCTTGGTGCAGCTCTTCAAAGTCATCGCAGTTATGAGTTAGCAGAATCCGATTTTCCTGTATGACATAGTCAAGTACGACATCATCTGTGCAGCCAGCCAAACCAATTTCATCGAAAATTTTGGGTCTGAAACCCCGTCGTTCTACGACGGCTTTACTGTTAAATATTAACACATTTACAAAATATATGCCAGAATGTAAGACATGGAAAAAGCCTATTCGTTTCGATTTTACCCCACACCCGAACAAGAGTCGCTATTGCGGCACACTTTGGGCTGTGTAAGATTAGTTTACAACAAAGCTCTCCATCTCAGAACACAAGCATGGTACGAAAAGCAACAAAGAGTAGGATATACTGAAACTTCTTCAATGCTAACCGAGTGGAAAAAGCAAGAAGAATTAGACTTTCTCAATGAAGTCAGCTGTGTACCTTTACAACAAGGGTTAAGACATTTACAAACAGCTTTCACCAATTTCTTTGCTGGTCGTACTAAGTATCCCAACTTTAAGAAAAAACATCAGGGAGGAAGTGCCGAATTTACTAAGTCTGCTTTTAAGTTCAAAGACAAACAAATCTATTTA
>VYKY01000021.1_pt1 | contig 35878 bp, 36 predicted proteins | sample 5114441 | NCBI WGS metagenome assembly VYKY01 (sample SAMN12291804, study PRJNA351875) | freshwater metagenome | isolation source: freshwater lake | place: USA: Michigan, Gull Lake | collected 2013-08-08 | reverse complement strand
ACCCCCAACCCCCAACCCCCACCGAAAAACTTTTTCAGCAGACCCTACATATTTAAGCGGAGGGCGGGGCTTGTACCCAAATTTTCGGTCATGATTTGCTAACTTATAGTCCTTGGCTCGGCTATTTCCGAGTATTCAGTAACAATAGATACAGAAAAAATCCTGATATCTTCTCCTTACTAAAAATATGGATTTAATTTTATGTCATCAAACGGCGGATTTTGACGCTTTGGGGGCAGCGGTGGGTTTATCGTTGCTGAAAGCGGGTAGTCGCATTGTGTTAACGGGGGGAGCGCACCCGACGGTGAGGGAATTTTTGGCCCTGCATCGGGATGAATTCGCTTTAATTGAACTGCGTAGTGTCAATCCGGCCTGTATTCGCTCTTTAATTATCGTTGATAATCAGTGGCGGGAGCGTCTGGGAAAAGCTTCCCAGTGGCTCGATTTAGGGCATTTACAGGCGATCGAATTGTATGATCATCATTTGGATAGTCAAAGCGATATTCATGCCTCTAGCGTCCATTTAGAAGCAGTGGGAGCCACCACAACTTTAATTGTCGAAGCTTTACAAAAAGCCCACATTAAACCAAACTCGATGGCAGCGACGGTAATGGCACTCGGTATTCACGTTGACACGGGTTCCCTGACTTTTGCCGGTAGTACCCCTAGGGATGCCTATGCTTTGGCTTGGTTAATGACCTGTGCTGCTAACATTAAAACGATCGCCCAATACTGTCAACCGAGTTTTTCCCCGCGCTTACAGGAGTTATTTAGCCTTGCTTGGGAAAATCTAGAGATTAAAACGATCCATGACCGTAAAATCGCCCACGTTCTCCTCCATACTGCCGATTTTATCCCCGGTTTGTCTAGTGTGGCCGAGCGCCTACTGGAATTATCCGATAGTGATGCGCTACTTTTCGGCCATAGTTATAGTAAAGACGAGGAAGATAAGTCCCGACAGCGTTTAACCGTGATCGGTCGCTCTAGGATCGATGGGGTGAATCTATATCGGCTTTTTTCCCCCTATAACGGCGGTGGTCATGCTCAGGCCGCTTCGGTGAGTTTTCGCGATGTTCAGCCAGTTCAACAGTTAAACCAACTGCTGGGGGACTTAATTGCCCAAATTCCTCCTTCTCCCATCGCTAGGGATTTAATGTCTTCCCCAGTGCGAACAATTCGTCCCGATACTTCCATATCTCAAGCCGAGCGCATCCTTTTCCGTTACGGCCATTCGGGTTTATCGGTGGTAGATGAGCAGGATCGCTTAGTTGGGGTGATTTCTCGTCGTGACCTCGATTTAGCTCTCCATCACGGCTTTTCTCGCTCTCCCGTGAAGGGATACATGACTTGTAATCCGAAAACTATTACCCCCGACACTTCCCTTCAGGAAATCGAGTCGCTGATGGTAACGTACGATTTGGGGCGTTTACCCGTACTAGAAAACGGGCAGTTAGTCGGTATCGTCACTCGTACAGATGTATTAAGACAGATTCATCAAAATGAGCGGGTGCGTTTTGAAGGGGTTGCTTTGGTTTCCTGTCTTTTACCGGCGATTAAAGAGCGTTTAGAGCCGATTTTATGGTCATTCCTGCAAGCTGCCGCCGCTGCCGCTCAACAACGCGGTTGGCATCTCTATCTGGTTGGGGGTGCGGTGCGCGATTTATTGTTAGCGGCAGAAAGGGATACTTTATTGTTACAGGATATCGATTTAGTGGTGGATGGCTGCCATCGCGCCGCCGGTGTGGGTGCGGGGGTGGAGTTGGCTAATTGTTTACAGGAAATTTATCCGGGGGCCCGGTTATCGATTCACGGGGAATTTCAGACGGCGGCTTTGTTATGGCACAAAGACGAGCGTTTTGGCTCGTTATGGGTGGATATCGCCACGGCACGCACGGAATTCTATCCCTATCCTGCCAGCAATCCCCAAGTGGAGGCTAGTTCGATTCGACAGGATTTGTATAGAAGGGATTTTACAATTAATGCTCTGGCAATTCGCCTAACTTCGCCGAAAGAGGGGGAATTACTCGACTTTTTTGGCGGTATGTTGGATTTACGCGCCCAACAAATCCGGGTTTTACACGCTAATAGTTTTATCGAGGATCCGACGCGCATCTATCGAGCGGTGCGTTTTGCCACTCGGTTAGGATTTGTTATTGAACCCTTGACAGAAAGCTATATTAGGTATGCGATCGAAAGTGGAGTTTATGATCGCTCACGACAACAAAATCAGAATGCACCGGCTTTACAGTCCCGTTTAAAAGCGGAGTTGAATTATATTTTAGAGGCGGATTACTGGGAAAGTGCCTTAGAAAAGTTGGCCGATTTGGGGGCTTTGCACTGTTTACACGGGGATTTAAGTTTAAATCGGGCTTTATGGCGACAATTGCGCTGTCTCAGTCCTTGGTTAGATTGTTTAAGTCTGGAATTGCCGGTGAATGCTTGGTTAATGCGGTTGGAATTATTAATCGCTTCTCTGGCTATGGAGGAAAGAATAGCGATCGCTAATAATTTACAATTGCCCAAAGATAGTGGGGAGCGTTTACAAAAACTAGAAGTTATGGAAAGGGAGATTAGCAATAATTTTGCTTATGATCGACCCGTTAGTCAAATTGTCAGCTTTTTCAACGGTTATAAGGTTCCTAGTTTGTTACTGGTGGCGGTGAGGAGTGAGACTAGGATGCGGGCTTTAATCTGGCAATATTTAACTAAATGGTCGCAGATCGAGGCTCCTATCGACGGCAATGACCTAAAAGCTTTGGGTTATCAACCAGGCCCCCAGTTTAAATCGTTACTTGCGGCAGTCTTGGGGGCGACTTTAGATGGAATAGTCAGCAATAAAAGCGAGGCTATGGCTTTTATTGCTAGATTAACTAAGTCAGCAGATTAGGTATCGGCTGCCCCTTCATTTTCCGAAGATTGTCTTTGATCGCTGGAATAACCGCCTCTACCTCCTCTGGTGGTGGTACGATTAGAGGCAGCCCGGAATTGACGAGCGTAGGCGCGGTTGCGTTCAGCTTTTTCTTTTTTCAAATTACGACGTTTAGCCACAAGAATCTCCTTGGGATAATAGATAGACAAGCGGGGAAACGAGCGCTCGCCTCCCCTATTGACATTGACACTCTCCACCCTAAAAGTGCGGAGATTCTTGGGCTGAATCCTGCCTCCACTAGCAACGCTAATTTTGGTCTTACAGTTTCATGTCTAGTCCGACTACACCTATAAGGCAAGCACTCTTATGGACTACTCCCCAAGCGTAAATTTCTGTGTGTCCCACAGTATTTAATTGTTTTGCGTTCTTACAGTTTGGACTTAATTGAACACCATTGACTGTTAGAAATTTTGAGATCACGGAGTAGGACGTTTAACCTATTTCCTCACGTTCTCACGCTCGGAACCACCCACAAACATCCTACCACAAAGCCGTCCTAAAAGGACGGGGTTTTCAGCCCAAATTTCCGATAACCTAGAATGGTTACGATTGGGGATTAGTAGCGACGATCTTGGCTGCGATCACCGCCAGAAAAGGAAGATTTGGGTTCTCTTTCGCGAGCTTGATTGACTTTTAATTCTCGTCCCATCCATTGAGCGCCGTCAAGAGCGGCAATAGCCTTCGCTTCTTGCTCTGGGGTTTCCATTTCCACGAAAGCGAACCCGCGTTTTCTTTTCGTTTCCCGATCCATGGGGAGGTGAACGCGCTTGATTTTACCATATTCGGTAAAAACTTCCGCTACATCCTCTTGGTCAACCTCGAAAGGGAGATTACCAACATAAATTGACATAAAACCTATCCTTGCACAGATAAAAACAACAGATTTGTAGAGAACCAAGATTTCGGGAACTAGCTGAACCAATACTAAACAGAAATGCTTTGACCATTAATACTGACAACGAGCCGCAGTGCCGACTTTTATTCTCGATCTCCATCCTAGCACATAGCTATTAGCTTTGATTGATTCTGCCTCTCTCGCCACGGGAGCAGATAAACTAGACTAGAATGCTGCCCTATAAAATGCCCTAATTATGAGTTTATCCCCCCATCCGATCGAAACTGCCCTAAAAACCCTGGCAGCGAAAGCGGAAAATTCCATCGAACAAACAACAAACCTAGAAGACTTAGAACAGCTAAGGGTGAATTATCTCGGTAAGAAAGGAGAATTATCGCAGATTTTACGGGAAATGGGCAAATTAACCCCCGAAGAGAGACCGCGCCTCGGTGCGATCGCTAATCAGGTAAAAGAATTAGTGCAATCGTTGCTGGAATCTCAGCGAGAAAGTCTAAATAATGCCCAAATTCAAGCGAAATTAGCTGCGGAAACCCTCGATGTCACCCTACCTGCTCTTAGCCGTCCTTTAGGGCGAATTCACCCCTTAAATAGCACAGTTGATCGCATGATCGATATTTTCGTCGGTCTGGGTTACAGCATTGCCACTGGGCCGCAGGTAGAAAGCGATTATTATAATTTTGAGGCTTTAAATATCCCTGCTGACCATCCGGCCCGGGATATGCAGGATACTTTTTTCTTGAGTGATGGTCGTTTATTGCGGACCCATACCTCCCCGGTGCAGATTCGCTACATGGAAAGTCACGAACCCCCGATTCGGATTGTGGCCCCGGGCCGCGTTTATCGTCGCGATACCGTTGATGCTACCCATTCCGCGGTTTTCCATCAAGTGGAATTATTAGCGGTGGACCAGGGATTAACTTTTACGGATTTGAAAGGAACAATTAAAGAATTTCTTAAGCAAATGTTTGGGGCCGATTTACCGGTTAAATTCCGCGCTTCCTATTTCCCTTTTACCGAACCCTCGGCCGAGGTAGATGTGCAGTGGAAAGGCAAATGGTTGGAGGTGATGGGCTGTGGTATGGTGGATCCCAATGTCTTAAAAGCAGTCGGTTATGACCCCCAAATCTATACGGGTTTTGCTGCTGGTTTTGGCGTGGAAAGATTTGCTATGGTATTACATGAGATAGACGATATTCGCCGTTGTTATAATAGCGATATCCGCTTTCTCCGCCAATTTTAGGGGGATAAACCCGATGGTCATGAGTGAAGATTTAACCAAAAAAAGACTCCTATCCGTGGCTTGTCATGCCTCGATCTTTTTGAGTGCTACGCTGGTATCGGTGGGGATTCCTTTAGCTATTTATTTCATTTCTGATGATGGAACGGTGAAGGAAAACGCCAAAGAAGCTTTAAACTTTCACCTGAATATGTGGTTATACTACCTAATTGCTGGGATTCTAATTTGGGTTTTAATCGGTTATTTGCTCTTAGCGATTCTTGGTGTGGTGAACATTGTTCTCCCCATTCTTGCTATCCTGCAAGTCTGGAAAGATGCTTATAAGGTTTTCCGTTATCCTTTTATTTTCCGGGTTCTGTAATTAATTATCGGGGTTGAACAGGTTTCAACCCTTTTTTAGTCCTATTCCCACTAGAAAAATAGCCTCTGGAGTTTATGACTAAAATTGTCATCATCGGTGCGGGAATAGTGGGGGCCACCATTGCCTACGAATTAAGCGCCATCGAAGGATTAGAAATTACCCTCATCGATGAAAAAAAACCAGGACAAGGAGCAACTGGGGCAGCCCTAGGGATTTTAATGGGGATTATCAGCCATAAAACTAAAGGTAGAGCCTGGAAACTGCGGCAAGAAAGTTTAAAACGTTACGAAACCCTCCTTCCTGAGCTAGAATCCCTCACCGGACTGACTATTCCCTGTCACCGTGATGGCATTGTCCTCCTGCGATCGAGTGCTGAAGACGAAGAAAATTGGCGCAAGTTAGCCCAAATCCGCCAAGAACAGGGATATTGTCTAGAAATCTGGGATAAAGAGACTTTAACCCAAAAATGTCCCCAAGTGGCCAGCGATCATCTCCAGGGTGCTATCTATTCTCCCAGTGATCGTCAAATTAACCCGGCCGCGCTCACGGAGGCTCTCGTCGCTGCTGCGGCAAGAAGGGGGGGAAAATGTAAATTTGGTGTAAAAGTTGAAAATTTCGGGAAGACAGAGCTTCAAGGCTCTAATTTGAGGCAATGCACCCATATTTATAGTTCTAATGGTATAGAGGAAACCGACTTTTTGATTCTTTGTGCGGGAATTGGTTCTACTGCTTTAACCGCAACTCTTAGCCATCCAGTGGAAATCCGACCGGTTTTAGGGCAAGCTTTGCAGATAAAATTGACGCAACCTTTAGAAAGTTCCGATTTTAAGCCGATTTTAACGGGAAATGACCTGCATATTCTGCCTTTGGCCGGAGCGGAATACTGGATTGGGGCAACGGTGGAATTTATGGACGAAAAGGGCGAAATTATCCCCGATACTGCCCTATTAGAGCAAGTGTATCAACAGGCGATCGCTTTTTGTCCCTCTTTGGCTGCGGGTGCGATCGTGCGTACTTGGTCCGGTAAGCGACCGCGACCGGAGAAAAAATCCGCTCCCATCATCGAATATTTGCCCGGATACGATAACATTATTCTGGCCACGGGACACTACCGCAACGGGGTTTTATTAGCCCCCGCTACCGCTAAAATGGTCAGGGAAATGTTAAGTGGTAATTTAGGTTTTGCTGAAAAAGTTTGTTGATGGAGTTAGGAGTCGGTCGTCAGTATTCTCCGAGTCAGGAGATTATTTTTATTTATTCTCCCCTCTCCCCTCTCTACAATAATTACTCGCAGCCAGAAATACGTTGGGTTAATATCATACTTTGTGCTTTTTGTCAAAAAAACTTTTTTTTTGCAATAAAACTACATAAAAAAAAGATCATCATTGCTGGTGAAATTGACTGATTTACCCGTCTTAATTAGGATCACCTTCTAGGTGTGGCAATGGTTTCAACCATTGCTGCCCAAAAAAGCACAGAGTATCCCATTATGAAATTCAGTAAAATCGCTGTTACCACTGTAACATCGTTGTTAAATAAAAATCTTTCTCAATTAATTCTTAAGAATTTATAAATATTGCGGAATGTTAATTTAAATATTCTCAAGTTTTTGCAGTCAATAAATAATTTTTACTTATCTTTGTCGGAAAATAGAACTCCTGCAAAAATCCAACATCTACCATTGGGTTAGGAGTCAGTATTTAGGAGTCAGGATTCGGCTTTTTTCTCCCTTCTCCCTTCTCCCTTCTCCCTTCTCCCTTCTCCCTTCTCCCTTCTCCCTTCTCCCTTCTCCCTGCTATCTGCAGCCGATGACCCTATCTGAACAAGAAAGACAACAACTCTGTGACACTGCTCGGGAAGTGGCGAAACTTTCCTATTCTCCCTATTCCCGTTTTCGGGTGGGGGCAGCGGTCTTGACAAATAAAAAGATTTATGCTGGTACTAATGTAGAGAACGCTAGTTATGGCTTGAGTTTGTGCGCGGAAAGGGCAACTTTAGCGCAAATAATCGCAGCGGGCGATCGAGAAGTACGGGCGATCGCTATAGCCTGTATCGATGGGAAGGATGATATTAGTCAGTTAACTCCCTGCGGAGCCTGTCGTCAATGGATAGCCGAATTAGCGCCGAAAGCAGAGATTATTATCTGTGGAAATCAGCAAAATTATCGTTTTCATCTCTCGGATTTACTGCCTTTTTCCTTTCATTTTTAACTGTGGGCAAAGCTGACCAAAAATCATTAACCTCTCTAATTTCTACTAATACATCTTCATTATCAGGAAAATAAACTTACTCTAATAACTCAATAATTTTGCCTTTTTTAATTCCTTTAACTAACATAATATCAACTCCTTCTAAATAATTTGGAGCGTAGAATTCAACATAGAGAGAATCATCAAAAACAGTTTTTGCCGACTCAAATGAGACTTCGTGCTTTGATAGAATTTTTATCCCAGTCAAACTGCCTAAAATAATTATACTGCTACCCACTGAAACTGATGGTACATTTTTAATATGTTCTATCTATCACTTAAACGGGATATATTCAACTGTATTGAGCCATTCTTCAGGTTCAGAGGCCTTAGCAATCAATTCTAAATCCTTGACAAATTGACCAATAGTGCCTCCAAGTTGATGACCAAAAATTAAACCTGAAAACGGTTTGCCTTTTAGTTGCCAAGTTTCGGCTAAAACTCTAAAGCGAATGTCTTGGGTAAAGAGAATGCGCTTAAGCTCAGTTACTCTTAGCAAAAGTTGATCATCAGGTAGTTGTTCGGTTCCGTCTTCAAATGCTGTTAATACATCTATGCCTCGGCGACGCAACTGTTCGGTAATTGCTTGGGGAACATGAACATCCATGTACAAGGCAATAGTCATTTACAGTAGCCCTTTTGCTTTCATACGAACATAAAAAGGCGACTTGGCAGCTTGATGAGTCATATTTTCTTGTACTTGTTGCCATTCCAGGGTGATTTCTTGGTCAATTTCTTCTTGATGGTCAAAATAGTAACCCATGGCTGCATGAGCTTCGGCTAGGGTTAAATAAAGGTGTTGACGACAGATTTCTTCTACCGACCAACCATAGGCGATGTAGTCCATGACAATTTGAGCAACGCGGATACGCGGTAATCTTTGTAAATGTGCGGGTTGGTCGTCACTTTTTTCTATGTGTGGATAGGTTAGAGCTAACATAGGGCCTCTAGTTAATTGATTTGACCTATTCTAACAGTTTTAGGCGTTGCTGAATCAAGATATGGATGCTAATTGTGCATCGTATCCACAACCAACGCTTAGGACTAGGTTTGAAAAATTGTCTAGGGGACAATTCATACTTAAAATCAGCAAAGCCGTTTCCCGTTCAAGAGACGCATTACACTTGGTTAATATACTACAAGCTCGGCACAGTATTATGCAGTGCCTTCGGTATTGTACTGAAAACGTCTAACTGATAACTGTTATTAGTCGGTTCACCCTCGGACACTGGACGAATCTATATCTACATACCACAAATTCTTAAGATATTTTCCCTGTGATTCTAGTTCTGGATAAACATTGGCTGCATGAATGCCAATTCTCTCTAATTGTACACGCAAAGGTTTTTTAAATTCTTGCGGAATATGGGCTACACAAATAAGGTCTTGATTTTCTCGATTTAGATGAAGTGGACGAGGAATCCTGCACTCAATACCTTTTCGCTTAACCTTTTTAACTAAAAAGTCTCCTCCACTAATCGTAAACATTCCACTTTGTGCTATCAACCGAATATTTCTCCGTTCTGGAAAAACAGTTACTGGCTTTCTAAGATCAAACAGAAACTTGAACAGCCAAAGCCTGGCTTTTTGAGCTTTTTTCAGATTTTCAATATCTTCTTGCGGAACTGAATTATCAAAATAGAGATGCAGTTGTTGTTTCATTAGAGGCGGCATCTCTTTGTACAATAATTTGTACAGTTTTGCATCTTCTTGGCTTAGGCTATTAGATGGATTTTTGATATATTTGATAATTTGGTCAATAATGTTTTCTGTTCGCTCCATGTTTTCTGTTCCCTCTATTATCCCAATATCGTTCTCCTTCATCAAACTTACCGCTTTCAAAAGGTGCTCCCAGAATCTCTCTGAGAACCCATTACCTAGAAACCCCTCCTTGACAAAAGGTAGAGCAAAAAGTTCATCGAGGTATGAAGTTAGAACCATACCAGTGCGTAATAAGACATGAAGTGATTCTGTTATATAGACTGTTGTATTTGGTGGTATCTTTTTTTGATGAGGTAGATCTACCTTCTCAGCAAGCTTTCTAGCATTTAAAGCAAAAAGTTCTCCATCCTTACTATTATCCTCCGATGCCATCCACAGAGCAATAAGTACGTTCTCAGTCCAATCAAGTAATCGGCAAGGTAGTTCGTAGTGTCTGAATAGTGATAGTATATCGAGTACCGAAGGAAATTCGCTACGAATCTCAGGAAGTCGCCTGATCAGATGTATATACAATCCACCTTCCTCATACATTTTTGACAAGTTCTCTGGTTGTATATCAACGTAATAACCGGAAATATTCGTTATTCTACATTGGTTTTCTTCCTGTAATCTAAAAATCGAAGGAACCAATTGATGACCTAGTGAGCGATTCCCCCTAAACCATAAATGTACAGGATATTGTTGTTCCGAGTTAATTGTCCATTTCTCTGATACTTCTTCTACCCACTTAAGGGTGTCATTCACCGTGCGAATTTCTCTTGATAGTCCGTTGTCGTTTGCTTGAGTCATAATATTTTCTCCTTTATCTAAGTAGTAAGACACTAATTTGATCTAAGCACAAGCAACAAAACTCTCACACCGCTAGAGTGATAAGACCGACGATATATTCATAAGCTACAGCAATTATATCTGACTACTTACTGACCTCTTAGCTCGTCATTATAGCCAAGTCTCCTGTATAGGAAATCTCTACCAGACAAAAACTTAACTCTTTTTAAGCTATTTTTGATTTATTTCAGAAAAGTAAACAGAATTTCAGGGGTTTCTCCTCTCCTCGCTATGTAATCTTTTAATACCGCTTAATTATCTCCTCCCGTAGCGACATTTTTAAATCTTTCTTGGGCAGCAGAAAAAGCCTCTTTCATCACCCTTTGAATCCTTTTAGGATCGGGTTTTTTACCCCCCATTAAATCGCCAAAATAGACACAAGCGCCCTCTCCTAGGGCCCAGGTATAGGCAGCGGACCAAGAAGCGGCGATGACACTGCCAAAACCGGGGATAAATTTCACCAATTCCCGACCGATGGCCTGGGCCAAAAAGCCGCCAGCGATCGCACTGACGACTCCACCGGCTTGGGATGGGGTTAAGACTTGACCGTATAATTTGCCTAAAACCCCCACCATTGACACTTGTAGGGCGGTTAACACGGGCATAGTCGCTAAGGGTAAGGGAATCGCCGCCAAGGTCGCCGCTATGACGGAAAAGGCTAACATATAGCGTCGCGCCACGTCCCGATAGAGATTGCCTAATTTATTGCTGGTTTCCCGATCTAAAAGTTGGTGGATGGTGTTAGCCTCGGCTTTTGGCAATAAATCGGCTAAATTGTCTCTAAATGCCTCTAAACCGTAAAAAACAGGGTTGTAACCGTCTTCCTCTAGGGTGAAATCGATTAGCACAGAATTATCATATAAATCCTTAAAAGTTTCTTTAATTTCTTGATAGGCGCGATTGATATCCTCGAAATCGGGAGGATAAGGGGGATGATCGGCGGTATTAGGAGGATAAAGCTGATGAAGGCAGGTGACAGCCAGTAAACAGGGTATTTTAGGGTATTTTTGCCGCAGTTGTTTGGTAATTTCCAGGAGGCTATCGGTGGCAAAATCATTAATTTTTACCGTCACGATAAAAACCTGGGCGCATCCCGTATTTTCGGCTAAATCTGCTAATAATTCCGCGATTACCGTGTCTGTGTGTTGATAGGCATCCCCTAACCCCACCGTATCGGTAAAAATCAACAGGGGTAAGTCTTCCGCGGGGTAGGTGTAGCGCTGGGTGTTTTGGGTGTGGGGACGGAAACCTTGCCCGACGATTTCCGCCGAAACTCCCGTTATTCCCCGAATAATCGAACTTTTTCCCGTTTGGGGTTTGCCGATTAACAGCGCCTCGGTGGTGGGTAATTCTTGACGGACTTTTTCTAAAATTTCCGCCACTTGATTGTCACTAACACTAAACCACTGGAGGACAGTATTAGTCAACTGGTCGATGGGGAGTCTTTTCATCACTTCCCCCGTGAGACTATTCCAAGTATTGACCAAAGAATCAATGGGCAGTTTATTAGTCATGGGGATTAGAAGGGTTTATGATAACTAAAATAGAGATTTTCAGCAATAGAATCAGACGATGACAAAAGCCGCAATTAGTCCGCAAGATTTATCATGGCCTTTTTGGCCAATTGTACCACTTTATCCCTACGGTCAAAGACGGACAATTCGCCAAGAAGTGGTGAAAGATACGCTCTGGACATTTGAGCAATTGCAGGGTATTTTTTATGTGGTCGTGCCGATTCGCATGACGGTAATTAAGTTAGCATCTGGGGGTTTATTTGTTTATGCACCAGTGGCCCCGACTCCTGAATGTATTCGCTTAATGCGTGAGTTGGAAAGTCAACACGGGGAAGTTAAATATATTATTTTGCCGACGATTTCTGGGATTGAACATAAGGTTTTTGTCGGTCCTTTTGCCCGTTATTTTCCTAAGGCTATAGTTTATGTTGCTCCTAATCAATGGAGTTTTCCTCTTAATTTACCTTTGAGTTGGTTGGGTTTACCGGCAAAACGAACAGAAATTTTACCTGCTGACTCGGCAACCACTCCTTTAGGAAAGGATTTTAGTTATGAAATTTTACCCGCAATTGATCTGAATGTGGGATACTTCTCGGAAGTGGCTTTTTTTCATCACTACTCTCAAACTCTGCTGCTGACCGATGGAATTATTTCTATCCCAGAAAATCCTCCGGCTATTTTAGAATTAGACCCCTATCCTCTCCTGTTTCACGCTAAAAATAGTGCTAAGGATTTGGTGGAGGATACCCCAGAAAATCGCCGTCGTGGTTGGCAAAGAATTTGTCTTTTTGCTCTTTATTTTCAACCTCCGGTTTTAGCTGTTCCCAATTGGATTAAGGTCTTTCGAGATGCTTTTACTGCTAAGGAAAAGAGTAAAAAAGCCTATTTTGGTTTATTCCCTTTTCAATGGGGTGATGATTGGCAAAGGACTTTTTTAAATTTGCGTCGAGAGGGGAGGTTAATAGTAGCACCCATTTTGCAAATCTTGATTCTTAATCGCACTACTGACGAGGTTAGTCAATGGGTTGATAGAATTTGCCAATGGCCGATTAAACAGGTTATTCCTTGTCATTTTGCTAGTCCGATTCAAGCTGATAGTCAAGAGTTTAAACAGGCTTTTTCTTTCTTGTTAAAAGATTCTTATTTACCTAAAGATGACTTGGAATGTTTAGAAAGTATTGATAGTTTTTTAGTGCGCTGGCGATTGACTCCTCCTCCCGATAAAAAATTGTAATTTATGGCTAAGAACTGCTATAATGTATGCGGTTGTTAGTTGATTGCTAATCAAGGTCATGCAAATTCCCGAAAATCCCAGTAATGATGACATCAGAGCGGCGTTGATTCAATTGCGAGAAGAACTTGGTCAAAAAGTTGACCGCTTAGAATATAAATTTGATGCCTATCAAAAAGGTACAGACGGTATGGTTAGAATGGCTACTACTATCATCATTGCCACCGCTTCTGTGGTAGTTTTATCTAGTCTTAGTCCTGCGGTGACAGCAATTATCACCGCTTTATATTCTGCTAATGCTCATTAGACCTCTTGTAAAAATCAAAAATTGTTGTTAGGGTTAGGAGTCAGTAGCCAGTAGTCAGGAGAATTAAGAATGAATAATAATCAATTAAATGGTCTATTTACATATTTTAGGCAATAATCCTTATTTTTGTCGTTTTTGAACCCTCAAAAATTAATTATGCAAGAGGTTTATTAGTTACTTTATCGCTCAATTCTGGTGTGTTACTATCTTTCCTGAATTTTTACCCGTTTGTTTAATTGATTCATAGTCAAGGAAATCACCAGATTAAAGAATAAATAGGTTGCCATAACTACTATTAACATTTCTACAGCTTTTCCTGTCTGATTAGCGATGGTACTAGAGATAGCATAAATATCATTATAACCAATAGCGATCGCTAAACTAGAGTTTTTAACCAGGTTTAAACATTCATTAGTTAAAGGAGGAATAATCACTGGCAAAGCTTGGGGAAAAATCACTAATCTCATCACTAATAAAGGTTTTAATCCCAAGGCTTTAGCTGCTTCCCATTGTCCCCGATTAACCGATTGAATTCCCCCCCGTACTGTTTCCGCGATAAAGGCAGCTGTATAAACAGTTAAACCGATTAAGAGGGTGGCAAACTCAGAAGAAAGATGTAAACCAAAGTCAATATTTTGATTAATAGGATTAACTTGGGGACTTTGCCATTGTAAACCCCAGATTAGAGGAAATATAACTAGGATTAGTAGGCTAGTTAGACATAAACTAAGTTTATTTTTTAGATATAAAAATACTGAGAAAATTATTCCTAAAGCAATGATAGCTAAGGCTAACCATGTCCTGAAACTATTAGCGGGGAAAGGTAAATATACTCCTGAGTTATTTAAAAATACCCTGCCAAAGAACTCTAGAGATTCCTCAATTTTAGGCAGTTTCAGAAATACCGCAAAATACCAGAAAAATAATTGTAATAATAGAGGAGTATTGCGAATAGTTTCCACATAAATTGTTGCCAACTGACGAATTAACCAATTATCCGACAAGCGACCTAACCCGATGACTATTCCCAGACTAATCGCCAAAAATATGCCAGTAATCATAATGCGGAGGGAATTAACTAATCCCACCAAAAGAGCGCGAAAATAGGTATCGGTGGGACTGTAGGGAATAGGAGAGTCACCAATCGCAAAAGAAGCTGGTCGGTCAGGATCAAAGAGAAAGCCAAAGCCAAAACTTAAGCGTAAGCGTTGGAAATTAATCACTAAATTGCGACCAAAAAACCAGAAAATTAGGCAGACAATTAGCAGGATAATTACCTGTAAAAAAATCTTCTGAAATCGCTCATCGTACCAAAAAGAATTTTTTTGAGGTAAAGTCATATTGATTGGATAATCGGTAATTTTTCACAAAAGAAATCGGTGACTTTTGGCCACCGATTGAGAAAATCAACAAATATTTAGATAACTCCGAGACGGGAGAGACCGAGGATAACACCGGCGCCGAGGACATGACCAAAACTGGTAGTACCTAGTAAAGCGCCTAATCCCATACCACCGAATAAAGCGGGGGAAGGTAAAGCAGGACCGACATTTTGTTGTTGAATAGTCGCTTTACCGAAAGCAATAGCGAGAATATTGCAGATAATCATGACAATCGCCACTTTGGGACTCCATTCGCTGGAACCTTGTACGGCGGTAGCGGCCATTAATAGGGTTGAATACATTGAAATTCTCCTGAACAGGTCGTTTTAAGTTTTTAATCTTAAAGGTAGTTTTCACCCCACATCACTCCCTGTTGCAATACTTAATAATCAAAAGCACAGGAGTCAACGATACGGCCGATTCGTCTCCACTTCTGAACTACTCGCTTAGTACAAATTCAAGTTTAAGCCTACTTCTTTAGCGAAGACGGCTAATCCTTTCTTTTCAATGGTTTTGATAGCTTTGGTGGAGATGCGTAGTTTTACCCAACGGTTGCCTTCCGACCACCAGACTCTTTTCCATTGTAGGTTAGCTTCTTGTAATTTTTTGGTGCGACGGTGGGAGTGGGACACCGCATAGGCGTTATTGGCCTTTTTCCCCGTCATAGTACAGACTCTAGACATAATTTACTCCTGTGCGATCGATGTTTGTCAATAGTCAACCTTTCTAGTTTAACTCAAATCTCGCCAGAAGTCCCCCCTTCCCCCTGGGTGAAGTGAACGGAGATAAATTTAACAGCAAGTGGGGGGATTAAGAAGTTGATTAAACTGGTTCACTGCTCAGACAATTTCGACAATTGCATCAAAGGTAATGGTGAGAATATTGTCAACAAATTTAGTTGTAATTTGTTACTGAATAGAAACTATTTTAATAAGTTTTAAATAGTTTCTAGCATTCTGGTTAATTCATTTTTATTTTTCCACAATTTAACTTGACAATTTTGGTATATTTTTGCGATAAAAGGAGCTTGATTACCTTGGGTTATTCTCTCGATTTTATCGATTGTTTCCACAAAAATATTAACCATTGTTTGACGAGGTAAGTTACCAGAAACTAGAACAAATACTTGAGCCTGATAACGGGCTATCTGTTGAACTTCTAAAATATTTCTACCAATGTTTACATCTTTAGTTAATACTATCCATCCTCTTTGACTAACAATAGGTAGCCACTGCGTATCTGGTGCATCTGGGGCAAAATGAGCATGATGAAATTCAATCTTAACCCCTATTTTTTGCAAAGCTTCACCGATAGACTTTCCTAAAGCGCGGTCTATAAAATAGGTGTATTGATAGGTCATGCTGCTTGCCAATTGGACTCGAATAAAATCGCTTTTTCAATTTGCCAAGGTTGACAATTATAATCATTGGCAATATCTTCTATAGAGTCCCCCGCATCATAAAGTTCTGTGACAATTTTAGTGGGAATTCCTGTTCCTTTGATAGTGGGTTTTCCGAAGGAAATATTCGGGTCTATCATGAGGACTTTATCAGTGAATTCTTCCCCCTTTAGGTTGATAGTGGGAAAAAGCCGTGTGGCGATATCTTGTTCATCCCATTCAATACGAGTTAATAGATTATTTAATACTTGTTTCATCGCTAATTGTCCCGAACGGGAGGCATTAATTAAATGTTCAAATTGTTCGATAAAAAGGTCAATTCCATCGGTACTAAATTGTTTTTGAACTAGAGGATGATCGGTGTTAAATTGTTCACTAATATAGTCTAGGGTAAGTCTAACTTTATCGAGAGGGATGTTATGAACGGTGCGAATAACTCTTAAAACGTGCGCTTCCACTAAGTTAGTAAAGGAAAGTTGGGGAATATTCGGATTAGGTCGTTGAATGAGGGGTAAAAACTCTTTTTGTCCTTTTTTGGTGGGGTAGGTGCGTCCCTTTACCCAGGTTCTCAGAGTGGGTAAAGGAATATGGAGATAGCGCGCAGTATCGGCTATAGTATAGGTGGGAACATGATAGAGATGCTCTAGAGATAAGGGAGATGACACTTTGACCATCGTTAATATTTTGGTGAAGTTGTTGGGATGAGATTATCGCCTATCGATTATCTCATTTTAGCTAATTTTGGTATCCTTGAGGATAGGGATAAAGTAGGGTACATCTCATTTTTGTAAATCTAGCAAGTTGGGATTTTTACGGGAAAACTCTCTGATAAAATCGGGCATTACTTCCGATTTTATTAGTCAATCCAAGCTTTTGGGGGGTTCTACCCCCCAAACCCCCCGTTGGGGGCGTGGCGCCGCCCCCAAACCCCCCGCGCATTAGCTTTTCGGTGGGATGCTTACAGGCGGCTGCTGATATATCTGTGATAATTTAAGAATCACTGATAATTGCTGATTGTCGGTATTTCTGCAAATGTCAGATGCACCCATAAAGTAGCATGAGCGCATCTCAGGGGACATTGAAAGCAAATGAGGTTATATTTTATCTATAGAAGAACGTTTATAGGCTGCACCGATAATGACTAATTCACTGCCAAAATATCTAGAGGAAATCACTGGCATTTATCAACAGGGTAACGCCACAGAACACAGTTATCGTCCTGCTTTAAAAAAATTAATTGAATCCCTAAATAATAACCTACAAGCTCTCAATGAACCGAAAAGGATTGCTTGTGGCGCTCCGGATTTTGTGATTAATCAGGGTATGGTAGAAATTGGTCATCTGGAAGCAAAAGATATCGGAACTTCTCTCAAAAAGGTTGAAAATACTACCCAAATAAAACGTTATTTACAGGCTTTGGGTAACTTAATTATCACCGATCATTTAGAATTTCGTTGGTATGTATCGGGAGAATTGCGTCTATCAGCTTCCGTGGCAACTCTTAATCAAAAAAAGCAAATTAAACCTGATTCCCAGGGTATTTTGCAAGTAGAACAAATGTTCTGCCAATTTTTTCTCTCGAAAGTTATTCAGATAACAACACCGCGAGAATTAGCGAAAAAAATGGCCGCTTTAGCGCAGTTAATTCGGGATGCGATCGCACAAGCTTTAAAAGATCAAGATTGCGGGGGAATGCTGCGGCAACAATTGCAATCTTTTCAACGAGTTTTAATTAGTGATCTCAACGAAGCGCAGTTTGCCGATATGTATGCACAAACAATTTGTTATGGTTTATTTGCGGCACGCTGTAATACGGATCAAATCAGTTCTTTTTCTAGGGAAACGGCAGCATTTCGACTACCGAAAACTAACCCTTTTTTGCGGGGAATTTTTCATCAAATTGCTGGTACAGAATTAGATGAGCGGATTACTTGGGCCGTGGATACTCTAGCCACTATTTTACAACAAACAGACATGGAGGGGATTCTGGGCAGCTTTGGAAAACGCACCCGCAAGGAGGACCCTGTAGTTCACTTTTATGAGACTTTTTTAGCCGAATACGATAGTAAAATGCGTGAGTCTAGGGGGGTTTATTATACCCCTGAACCCGTGGTTTCTTACATGGTTCGCAGTGTGGACTATATTCTAAAAAATAAGTTTCAGATTCCTAAAGGTTTGGCCGATGCCAAAAAAATTACGATTAAAAATCCTAATAATAGCCAAGAAACTCAGGAAGTTCACCAAGTTTTAATTCTGGATCCTGCTGTGGGAACCGGTACTTTTTTACACTCTGTTATCGATTATATCTATGAGAGTTTTCGTCAACAAAAAGGGATGTGGTCAAGTTATGTGAGTCAGCATCTATTACCCCGTCTCTTTGGGTTTGAGTTACTGATGGCTCCCTACACCGTAGCACACATGAAGTTAGGTTTACAACTTCAGGAATTAGGCTATGATTTTAGTGCCGATGAACGCTTAGGAATCTATCTCACCAACACCCTACAGGAAGCTTTTCAAATTCCCCCTGCTGACGGTTTTTTAAATCGTATTCGCGATGAAGCAGAGTCAGCGCAAGGTGTTAAGCAAGAAATGCCAGTCATGGTGATTTTAGGCAATCCACCCTATTCCTATCAGTCGATGAATACTGATCCTTGGATTGTGAATTTGGTTAAGGATTATTATCAATTAGATGGGAAACCATTGGGAGAGAGAAACCCCAAAGGTTTATTAGATGATTATGTGAAGTTTATTCGCTTTGCTCAGTATCGGGTAGCGGAAACTGGTTATGGAGTTGTGGCGTTAATTACAAATCATGGTTATTTAGATAACCCAACTTTTCGGGGAATGCGTCAAAATTTGATGCAGACTTTTGATGAGATTTATGTTTTAGATTTGCATGGGAATAGCAAGAAAAAAGAAGTTTGTCCCGATGGTTCACCCGATCAAAATGTGTTTGATATTCAGCAAGGTGTAGCGATTGCATTTTTTATCAAGTATCAAGATAGTCAGCAAGATTTAGCGAAGGTTTATCATGCTGATTTGTGGGGTGTTAGAGAGGTTAAAGAGAATAGGGAGTTAGTTGGGGGTAAGTATCATTGGTTAGATGAAAATGATATTAGTTCAACTGGATGGTTAGATATAGAGCCTAAAAAACCATTTTATTTGTTAAGAAGTCAATCAGAAGAATTGTTAGGTGAATATAATATAGCGTTTCTGATTCACAAGAGGTACATTGCCGATCCTGAGCAGCTTAATAAGCAAAGGTTTAAGTGTGCCGCACATATGCGAGAACCGCTATAAATATCATAGAATTGATGAAATATATATTACTCATATCTATGGTTTCAAGAGTCATCGTGATCACTTTGCTATAGATTTCGATAAAGAGCAGATAGTTAAACGAATTACTGAATTAGTTAATCAAGATAAATTAGACAATTCTTTTTCTGATAAATATGACTTAGGAAAGTGGGATTGGAAGAAAGCATCTACAGCTTTGAAACAAGAGATAGACTTGTGGAGATTCCTTGACTTATGCGCTTATAGACCCTTCGACAATAGGTTTATGTTTTATTCTGATTATGTTATGGATAGAACAAGACCTGATTTAAGAAACCATATATTTAACAAAGAAAATTTGTGTTTAGTTTGTTCTCGTCAAATAGCAAATAATGAATATAGACATTTTTGGATAACTGACTTAGTTCCTAATGATTGTTTGATTTCAAATATCACGAAAGAATCTAACCATAACTTCCCCCTCTATCTTTACCCAACCAATACCCCAACTCTATTTGAAACAGAACCAACCAACTCGCCAAATGGTCGCCGGCCCAATCTAGCGCCAGAATTTATTAACAAACTTTCGGCAAAACTTGGCTTAGAATTTTTCTCAGATGGCAAAGGAGACGAAAAGAAAACCTTTGCACCGGAAGACATTTTTAACTATATCTATGCCGTCTTTTACTCTCCCCAATATCGCCAACGTTACGCCGAATTTTTAAAAATAGACTTTCCTCGTGTTCCTCTCACCAGTGATAAAGAATTATTCTGGGAATTAGTCAAAAAAGGTGACAGATTAGTGCAGTTACACCTGATGAAAGCAACGGGAAAAGAAATTAGTAGTTATCCCGTGGCGGGTTCTAATCTAGTTGAACAGGTGAAATATGACGAAAATAAACAACAAATTTTGATTAATTCTGACCAGTATTTTGCGGGGATTCCGCCGCAAATTTGGAACTTTTATATCGGCGGTTATCAAGTGTGTCAGAAGTGGCTAAAAGACCGCAAAGGTCGCCACCTTAGCTACGATGACTTAGAACATTATCAACAAATTATCTCCATTTTGGGAGAATCGATCGCAATTATGGAAACTATAGATATAATTATCAATAAATATGGTGGTTTCCCCTTTAGTTAAGCCACCGGTGAGAGAAGATTAATACTAAATCCGTTGAATATAGGCTACATATCAGGAGAGGTAAAAGGTAGAATAAATAATCAGTTTTTAATAACCAGATTTAGTATTACCAGAAACTAGAACAAATACTTGAGCCTGATAACGGGCTATCTGTTGAACTTCTAAAATATTTCTACCAATGTTTACATCTTTAGTTAATACTATCCATCCTTGTTAATATTTTGGTGAAGTTGTTGGGATAAGATTATCGCCTATCGATTATCTCATTTTAGCTAATTTTGCTATCCTTGAGGGTAGGGATAAAGTAAGTTTCCCGTTTCTTTTCTTAATTCCCTAATTTCAGTTGCTAACGCTTCTCTGACTTCCTGCTCTGCTGATTCTCTGCTATAACCGAATATAAGTTTAAGATTAGTGTCACAATCTCTAAAGGGGTAAACTTTCTCTTGAATACAATTAAATCCATAAATTTCAATATCTTTTAAAATTAATTGTTCTAAACACCATATTTTACCTTCAAGGTAGCCAGTAATCTGATTAGTTTCAGGAACATTTATTTTTTTTAAGCATCGTTTATCTCCCGTGAGTAAATAGCTTAAATTATTTTGTTTATTCAAGTAGCTAACATAACTGAGGAGAATAGCCTCACCTATGTCTATTCCTTCAATTTTCTGTAATTGAATAAAATCCTCCTGATTGATATTATTAATTGATATTTTATCGCAGGTTTCAACGACAGATAAAGCGTCTTCTAGGTTATATTTAACAGGGTTTCTCTTTCTTTTTTGCTGCGCTTGCCTTTTAAATTTATATTGAAATGTCTCAAGAATTTTAACTTGATTAATCTCAACTCCAAAGGTATTGAGGGTTTTCTCAAATAAACCACAGGTGGCCAATTTTAGGATAATGTCATTATCCAAACAATAAACAGAACCAGTCAAGATTAAACTCCTAACACCTTTTCTAGATACTCGTAGGTTTCGTCATCAAATTGATCCCAGTCTAACTGATTGGCCAAATATTCATTAATAATCTTGTTGCCATTTGGGTTGGGTTCTAATACTTTTAAAGTCTTCATGGCTAAAGCAAAGTAGTCCCTATTATGCCATCCATAGTTCAGAATAATTGCACCTATATCAATATCGGGATGATGAGAGATAAAATGTTCTTGAACATATTTACTCAATTTTTCAGCATTTTGGAATTTCCCATCCCCAAGGCAGTTATCACAATCACCTAAGAGTAATTCAGTGGCAAATTGATTAGCTTCTTTTTCTTCGCTATCATTATCAAATGTAATGTCTTCATCAACTAATACCCCATTGTTTAGATGTGCTAATGCTAAATGTCCTAATTCGTGTGCTAAGTTAAAAGCGAGTCTTGCCGACTGTTGATGTTTTGAACTAAGAATAATTACAGGAGAAGTGGAATGCCATTGAATTAATCCAGCAAATTTATTAGTATTGTTAGGAAAATGATCAAAGTATCCTACCGCTATTCCCTGAGACCAACAATAGTCTAAAAGAGAGGTCAAGTCAACCTTTGGCTGGTCACTTAAGATGTCTTCCCTGATGGTTTTAGCATCCTTAGGTAAAGGAGTATAATTAACTTCAACCCCCAAGGAAATTAACTCAGCAAACCGACTCGCTAAAGCTTGCGCTAGATAGGGATGTTGGTTATTTTGGCTATTGTGCTGTTTAAATTTAGTATGGGGAGGTCTATTAAATTTGACCTCTTCTTGAGGGGTTAATAAAGATGAGAGGTCAAGATTGAGGTTTTTGGCGATATAACCTGCTCCTTCTAGGACCGCAACGGGTTTATCATTGAGTTCATCATCCCACCAACTGGGTAAGCCATTTTTTCGGACATAATTTTTTTTAAGTCCGATTTGTGAGAGTTTCTGGTAGAGGGATGCCATGGTAAGGCTTTCTGTCATGGTTTCACCCTCCTTTGTCGGCAATACTAAGTTTTTTAAGGTTTTAGGGAATCAAAGTAGATCAGTATATTCTTAGCTCTAAGATACCATCTCTAACTTAATTTTTGCCCACTGGCAATAGTCCCTTTTCACCGATAAATGACTCTCCACTCCCAACCAGAGTGATACAATTGTTAACACCACAGACCAAGAGCCAATCGAAGCGAGAGAATAAAAACTGCTATGTTAAAAGCCCTACTCGGAGACCCCAACGCCCGCAAAATTAAAAAATTTCAGCCCCTCGTCACCGAAATCAACCTGCTGGAAGAAGATATTAAAAACCTGTCCGATGAGGAATTAAGGAGCAAAACCAGCGAATTTAAGGAAAGATTAGACAAAGCGAGAAATTATGAGCAAAGAGAGGAGATTCTCGAGGAAATCCTCCCCGAAGCTTTCGCCATTGTCCGGGAAGCGGGCATCCGAGTCTTAGGGATGCGTCACTTTGACGTACAGTTATTGGGGGGAATGGTACTCCACAAAGGACAAATCGCCGAGATGAAAACCGGGGAAGGAAAAACCCTAGTTGCCACTCTCCCCGCTTATTTGAATGGATTGACCGGAAAAGGGGTTCACGTCGTCACCGTCAACGATTATCTCGCCCGTCGTGACGCGGAATGGATGGGGCAGGTACATCGCTTTTTAGGGTTAAGTGTGGGACTAATTCAAGCCGGTATGAGTCCAGAAGAAAGAAAGAAAAATTATGCCTGTGACATCACCTACACCACTAACAGCGAACTCGGCTTTGATTATCTGCGCGATAACATGGCTACAGTGATGGGGGAAGTCGTCCAAAGACCTTTTAACTACTGCGTTATCGACGAAGTGGACTCCATTCTTATCGATGAGGCCAGAACTCCATTAATTATATCAGGAGCGATCGATCGACCCACAGAAAAATATATTCTCGCCGCCGAAATCGCCGAGCAATTAGTGCGCCAAAAAGTAGAAGACGGACCGGGAGACTACGAAGTTAACGAAAAAGACCGTAACGTTTTAATGACCGATGAAGGCTTTAAAAAAGCGGAAGAACTATTAGAAGTTACCGATTTATACGACCAAGAAAATCCCTGGGCGCACTATATTTCTAACGCTATTCGTGCCAAAGAACTCCAGAAAAAAGACGTTAACTATATCGTCCGCAGTGGTGAAATTGTTATTGTTGATGAGTTCACGGGACGGGTATTACCGGGGCGACGTTGGGGCGATGGTTTACATCAGGCAGTGGAAGCTAAGGAAGGGGTAGAAATTCAACAGGAAACCCAAACCTTAGCCACGATTACCTATCAAAACTTTTTCTTACTCTATCCGAAATTATCCGGCATGACCGGGACGGCCAAAACTGAAGAAACGGAACTAGAAAAAGTCTATAACCTGCAAGTAACAATTATCCCCACCAACCGCGTTTCTCGTCGGCAAGATTTAGCCGATGTGGTCTATAAAAATGAACAGGCAAAATGGAACGCCGTCGCCGAAGAATGTCAACAAATGCACGAAGAAGGCCGCCCGGTTTTAGTCGGTACTACCAGTGTGGAAAAATCGGAAGTGCTTTCGCTTTTATTACAGGGAAGAAAGATTCCCCATAACTTGCTTAATGCTCGCCCAGAAAACGTGGAAAGGGAATCGGAAATCGTCGCCCAAGCAGGGCGGGCCGGAGCCGTAACCATTGCTACAAACATGGCAGGACGGGGAACCGATATCATCCTCGGTGGTAACTCTGACTATATGGCCCGATTGAAAATTCGCGAGTATTTAATGCCCAAATTAGTTATGCCCGAAGATGACAATTTGGCTTTTAGTTTACCCAGTTTAGGAGAACGAAATCGCCCCCAAGGATTCGCTCCGGGTAAAAAGAAAAAAAACTGGCGCGCCTCGGCGGAAATTTTTCCCACTGAGTTACCGAAAGAGGTAGAAAATACCCTGAAAGAAGCGGTTAAATTTGCCGTTGATACCCACGGAACTCAAAGTTTACCGGAATTAGAAGTAGAAGAAAAAATCGCTATTGCGGCCGAAAAAGCTCCCACGGATGACCAGGTTATTCAAAAGTTACGGGAAGTCTATAAATTAATTCGCAAAAGTTATGAAGATTACACCGGCAAAGAACACGATGAAGTAGTAGAAAGAGGCGGACTGCACGTTATCGGGACGGAACGCCACGAATCCCGCCGTATTGACAACCAATTGCGAGGCAGAGCGGGCAGACAGGGCGACCCCGGTTCCACACGCTTCTTTTTAAGCCTAGAAGACAATTTATTGCGGATTTTTGGGGGCGACCGCGTGGCGGGTTTAATGGATGCCTTCCGGGTGGAAGAAGATATGCCCATTGAATCGGGAATGTTGACTCGTTCCTTGGAAGGAGCGCAAAGAAAAGTGGAAACCTTCTATTATGATGCCCGGAAACAGGTGTTTGAATACGACGAGGTGATGAATAATCAACGGCGCGCTATTTATGCCGAACGTCGTCGGGTTTTGGAGGGGATGGACTTAAAAGAACAGGTGCTGCAATACGCCGAAAAAACCATGGATGAAATCGTCATGGCTTATATTAATCCCGAACTGCCGGCGGAAGAATGGGATTTAGAAAAACTGATTAGTAAATCTCAGGAATTCGTCTATCTCTTGGCAGATATTACCGCTAAAGATATCGAGGATATGAGTGTTAATGATATCAAGATGTTCCTCCACGAAGAAGTTCGCAAAGCTTACGAAATTAAAGAACGTCAAGTGGATAGTATTCGCCCCGGTTTAATGCGCGATGCCGAACGTTATTTTATCCTGCAACAAATCGATATGTTATGGCGCGAACACCTGCAAGCTATGGAAGCTTTACGCGAGTCGATTGGTTTACGCGGTTACGGTCAAAAAGACCCCCTAATTGAGTATAAACAGGAAGGCTACGAGATGTTTTTAGAAATGATGATTGATATCCGTCGTAACGTGGTTTATTCCCTGTTCCAATTCCAACCGCAAGGACAACCCCAAGCAGTGGCTAGTGAATAGTAAAAACTAAAAGTTGGCTTAAATTGGGGAGAATTGGCTAAGGCTAATTCTCTCATTTTTTTACCCCAAGAAATCAGTCACCCACAATCCACACTAGGACGAAAATTATCAGTCCAATCACTCCATAGGACAGCAACGACCCCAAAAAATTGAGGATTTGTACGGGAAAATGAATCAAAACTTGGTAAGTAAAATCGGCAGCTGCCAGCAAGGCAGCGAAAAACATAATCACAAGTGTTATCATGCTTAATATCTTCTCAATCTGATAGAATAAATGGCTATCCTTTGCGGGAATTGGCAGTGGATAGTCAGAAGTTAGGAGATTATCCCCAAGAAAAAACTCGGAGTTACTCTCCCGATTCTACCGCAATTTTAACAGCGATCGAGTTATAAGTGGGTGGGTGGAATTAAATATAAGATGAACGTAGGTTGGGTTGAAGCATGAAACCCAACGCCCGCATGGGTTACGCTACTATTAAAAACGGATTTAGTAAGTAATCTCAATTAATTCTTAGATAGTGGGATAGGCTTCTGGTTCTTTGTATTTTATCTTTAATTGTAACCGGCTACTTAGTTGATAATAGGTGGTGCGTTACGACGGATTGTTACCTTCAAGTCAAAGCAGCAATTTTTGCCGTCTAACGCACCCTACGTTTTACTATTAAAAAGGAGCCATCTCACATTTGCAGAAATACCGATAATCAGCAATTATCAGTAACTCTTAAATTATTACAGATATATCAGCAGCTGCCTGTAAGCATCCCACCGAAAAACTAATGCGCTCCGGGGTTTGGGGGGTAGAACCCCCCAAAAGCTTGGATTGAGTGATAAAATCGAAAGTAACGGCAGACTTTAGCAGAGAGTTTCCCTTTAAAAATACTAACTTAGTTGATTGACAAAAATACGATGCACCCATTAAAAACAAATAAATATTTCCCCGTTTCCCGTTCCCTTTTGCGATAAGATAATTAATATAACTCCAAGAGGACTGCTCTATGAATATTCGTATTGGTAACGGCTACGATATCCACCGATTGGTGACAGGAAGACCTTTAATTTTAGGAGGAGTAGAAATTGCCCATACTGTCGGGTTATTGGGTCATAGTGATGCCGATGTCTTAACCCACGCTATTATGGATGCCATGCTGGGGGCGCTTAGTTTAGGCGATATCGGTCATTATTTTCCCCCCACAGACCCGCAATGGCAAGGGGCGAATAGTTTAAAATTATTAGAGCAAGTTAATCAATTAATTATCGATAAAGGTTGGCAGATTAATAATATTGATTCGGTAATTGTCGCCGAAAAACCGAAAATGAAATCCCACCTTAGTGCGATGCGAACCAAGTTAGCAGAAACTCTCAATATTAATCCGGAACAGGTGGGAATTAAAGCCACTACTAACGAACAATTGGGACCGGTAGGACGAGAAGAAGGTATCGCAGTTTATGCCGTGGTTTTATTGGTTAAGGAATAAGTAATTAGTAAGAATTCGCTCAGATTAAATATCCCAAACCTATGAATATAGACACAAAAATATTAGAAACTGTCGAAGCAATGCCAGAGTTATTAAAAATAGAGCTGCTTCACTATGCTGAATATTTGATGGCCAATTATCAATCAGATGTTATTATAGAGAAATCTTCTCTTAGGAAACGTCGTTCAGGAATTTTACAAGGTACATTTACCTTGCCTTTGTCCGATGACTTTGATCAGTCTTTGGAAGATTTTCAGGAATATATGTGATGACATCTTTTCTTCTGGACACCCATACTTTCATCTGGTTAACTGAAAACGATCCTAACTTGCCTAATAATCTTCGGGAGGAAATTGATTTTGCTCCTGAAGTTTATGTCAGTATTGTTAGTCTCTGGGAAATTGCGATTAAGTTAAATTTAGGTAAGTTAGCCCTACAAAAAAGTTATGAAACCATTGAAACTAAACTAGAAGCATCAGATATAACCTTACTGTCTATATCATTTTCTGATACTCTAAAAATTTGTACTTTACCCTTGCATCACCGTGATCCATTTGATAGAATGCTAATTGCTCAATCTCTAAACAGATCGCTAATTCTAATTAGTAAAGATACTAAATTTGATGCTTATAATGTACCAAGAAAATGGACGTAATGCCCCGTTCGGATCAATTCTATTCAAGATGAGAGCAAGATAAATTTCCTAATTACCCATAGATTTCTAACATTCATTCCTAAATTCTCTCTATGACTGCCATTATCCAACAAATAAAAGAACGCTTTTCCCAGTCCCTAGTTAAATCCTTTGGGGAAAACTTCGCTGATACCGATCCTCTAATTGTGGCCGCTAGTAACCCCCGTTTTGGCGATTATCAATGTAATATTTCCCTCTCTTTAGCCAAAGAATTAAAACAAAAACCGCGGGAAGTGGCGGCAACTTTACTAAAAAATCTAGAGATAGATGATCTCTGTCAAACCCCCGAAATTGCCGGACCCGGTTTTATCAATCTTACCCTTAAACCCGGTTATCTAGAAACCCAATTAAAAGACCTAATTACCGACAACCGTTTAGGAGTTGCCGCTGCTAACCCCAGTCAAAAAATTATTGTTGATTTTTCCAGTCCCAATATTGCCAAAGAAATGCACGTTGGTCACTTGCGATCAACTATAATTGGTGATTGTATTGCCAGGATTTTGGAATTTCGTAATCATCAAGTAATTCGTCTTAATCACGTCGGGGATTGGGGTACTCAATTCGGGATGTTAATCACCTATTTGCAAGAAGCTTATCCTAGCGCTTTAACCCAAGCAGATGCCCTCGATTTAGGGGATTTAGTTAGCTTTTATAAAAAGGCAAAAATTCGTTTTGATGAAGACGAAAAATTTAAAGAAACTGCCCGTCAAGCGGTAGTAAGATTACAGTCGGGTGATCCTCAAAGTCGTCAAGCATGGCAGTTACTTTGTCAACAATCACGGCGGGAATTTCAGAAAATCTATGATATTCTCGATATAAAACTGACCGAAAGGGGTGAATCTTTTTATAATCCTTACCTTGAGGCAGTAATCAGAGAATTAGATCAACAGGGATTGCTAACAGAAGACAACGGTGCTTTATGCGTCTTTCTCGATGGTTTTACCAACAAAGAGGGCGATCCTTTGCCCCTAATTGTCAAGAAATCCGACGGCGGTTATAATTACGCTACCACCGATTTAGCGGCAATTTGTTATCGAGTCCGGCAAGATAAAGCCGAAAGAATAATTTATGTCACCGATGCTGGACAAGCTAACCATTTTGCCCAAGTATTTCAGGTGGCTAAAAAAGCGGGATTTTTACCCGATAATGTGGCAGTGGTTCACGTCGCTTTTGGATTAGTTTTAGGGGAAAATGGTAAAAAATTAAAAACTCGTTCCGGGGAGACGGTAAAATTACAAGAATTACTCGATCAAGCGATCGCCTGTTCCCTGGCTGACTTAGAAAAAAGACTGGCAAGCGAGGAAAGAGAAGAAACCGGCGATTTTATCGCTAAGACTGCCAAAACTGTCGGATTAAGTGCCGTTAAATACGCCGATCTCAGCCAAAATCGCAATAGTAACTACGTTTTCAGTTACGACAAAATGCTCAATCTGCAAGGCAACACCGCCCCCTATATGCTGTACGCTTACGCTAGAGTCCAGAGTATCAGTCGCGAAGGTGGTATTAATTTTCAGGATTTAAGTGCCAATTCACCGCTAATTCTCAAGGATGAAAGCGAATTAATTCTGGCTAAACAATTACTGCAACTTCCGCAAGTAATTAGCACCGTGGAAGAGGATTTATTACCCAATCGTTTATGTGATTATCTTTACGAACTCAGTAAAAAGTATAATCGTTTCTACGAAAGTTGCCCTGTACTCAAAGCGGAAGAACCGATTAAAACCTCTCGTTTAGTTTTGTGTGATTTGACGGCAAGAACCCTAAAATTAGGCCTATCTCTCCTAGGAATCTCCGTTTTGGAAAGAATGTAAATCAGTTATCAGTTATCAGTTATCAGTTATCAGTTATCAGTTATCAGTTATCAGTTATCAGTTATCAGTTATAGTTATCAGTTATCAGTTATCAGTTATCAGTTATCAGTTATCAGTTATCAGTTATCAGTTATCAGTTATCAGTTATCAGTTATCAGTTATCAGTTATCAGTTCACTGTTTACTGTTCACTGAAAAATTCATAATTCCCACACCCTACACCCCACACCCCACACCCCACACCCTACACCCCACACCCCACACCCCACCCGTTGGATTGCGTATCTTTGACAAAAGCGGGTGCTATTTTATACCCAGAAAAAATGTACTATGCTGACGTGAAAAAACCTGAGTTTTTGCTAACCTAGAAATAGCTCTAATCAGAGCCAATATCTTTGGAAGAAGCTTAGAGATTAATCTAGATAAACTCACTCGTGACGTTATCTATTGTCCTCTGTTGCCTATTCGCTTTCAATAGATTCTGTCTAGTTCACTCCTATCATTCGGCGAGATAATTCTGTCTCGTCATCGCTAGAATGCTACTCCCGCATCTGGGCTGCTGGTGCGATAAGCCGCATCTGTTATCCCAGAGATGTTATCGTTAAAGCGGTCAAATGTCTGAACGTCCTAGAGGATTTTCGGGAAAGATTGTTCGCCCTCTCGTAATCTCAGATAGAACCTTATGAGTCAATCAATAGAAGGTAAAGCCATGGCCAATGCTGATGTATCAGATTATACCACAAATAAAATAATTTTGTCTAATTGGATTGCCCCTTGGTCGAAAGGCAATCGGAAAAACCCGTCACCGCAACCAAAATGGGATTTATGGCAACCCCTGCGGCAACGAATTGATCGCCTAGAGATTAATACGCCTGCACTAGCCCATCAGATTTGTCGTCTAATTCCGGCTCAATGTCCCTTTGCGCGGAAAATTACCCTATTTAGCCGGACAATTCTAGAGATTCCGCCCCTTTGCAAGCTAAATCCCCTCTACGAAAACCTAATGATGTTAAGATTTCGCGCTCTTTCTTACCTAGCCGATGAATGTGGAGAGGATATCGGTGCTTACTGCTAGAATGGGTGAGTGTCTTTAATCGCCACACCTATGGCCATCATCGCTCTGAAAGCTTGGTATCTGGACAAATACGAACCTATCCGCGAGGTTGTCAAACGTCCCCACGACTTGCGCTTAAGTCGCAATAGTCTCTTAAAATCGGGTTTAAGGGCCGATTTTCTCGATGATAGTCTGACGATACAGGGTTCTGTCTGGTTCCAACGCTATCTAGAAGGGGAAAGGGTGGAATTTTACCTCGAAGGTAGTGGCGGTTACGTCATCTCGAATATTGACCTGATTTCCCAAGAAATTTACTTTACTAAACAGGACCTCAGCGCTTGGTTGGATCCCGTCATTTATTTTAGCTCCCAAAGCCAATTTAAGGACTCTAGCACCGCTTTAAAAACAATTTTGACCGAAACCGTCGAAAATCTCAATAAACGCTCCCGTTTGCCCTTAAACATCGAAGAAACGCCCCGAACTGAGGGCAATGTCACCAGATTGAGTGATAGTCAATTACGCAAAATTCGCAAAAGTTTATTATTTATTGCCGATGCTACGGCGATTAGCCAAAAGGAAACGGAATTGCTGCCCAGTCCCCTAGTGGGTGTAGAATTAGGTTATGCGATCGCTTGTAAACAGGGCGGACAAATTCTGCTAACCTATCAAAATCGAGCGGAATTAAAGGGTAAACTAGCTTTTGACCTGCCAAGCTACCAAAAATTAATTTTCTCGGATCTTAGCGAATTGCGTCTCACTTTTCCGCCTTTAATGGCAACTTTATTACAAAAATTCAATCTGATTAGTTAAAAAAATGAGTAGAAAAGCTGACGAGTACGCCGTACATTTGTTCTTAAGCAGCGGACATCGCGAGGAAGTCCGTTTTTTGACTATCCAAGAATTTCAAAAGTGGTACAGCAACGAATTAGTTCCGAAAGCCGATTCCCAGGATTTTATCAATGTTCCGATCAGAAATATCCAAGGGGAATATATGGTTTTACGTCCGGCTAGTATCATTGCTATTCGCGTGGAACCCGTCTTTTTTGGCAGTGTGGAAAGAATGTAATTTGACGTTATCCCTAAAAAAGATAGTTAGATGCCGAGAATTTCAGAGATTATTGATAATTCTTTCAATATCAGCTTGAATTTGATGGCTGACTTTGCCTTGCCAGCGTTCTTTTAATTCCCTTAATCCCACTTCTGCGTATTGACAGATCTTATCTAAAACTTCTTTGCCATCGCTGGGTTGAGGATAGGAATTCTTTTTACAGATAATATAAATTCCTGCGGTTAAAGCTAAAATAACTTCTGGATCGATTTGGCTAATAGTAATTAAATCCTGTCGATTATTTAAGGTTATTCCGTAGATACTGAAGTCTTGTTTAATGGCAAAAGCAGCGGCGAATAAATAGGCATCTACCATGCGATCAAAGGTTTTATTATCTTTTAGTACCTGTAGATAATTTCTGGAAGTTTCCGAGGCATAAATCTTCAAACTGGGATCGATTCTCTGCATTAGTAACTCTCCATTACTTCAATCGTGGAAGCATCTTCATCGGCAGCTAAACGGTTAATTTTTAAAATATCGGCAGTGTGGGGACGTAAGAGATTTAACAGATTTTCATTCAAGTCGCGATCGGTGGCTAAAATAATTACTTGGGAGTTTAAATTAGGGAGAGAGTTAATAATATTTTTTTGATGTTCTTTGTCTAAATGGCCGAAAGGTGTATCCATAATCAGAGGAACACAAGTATCGGTTATTTGATTTAAACCGGTGATAAAAGCAAAAGCTAAAGCTTCCTTTTCTCCCGCACTTAAGACATCGGGATGTAATAATTTTCCTGTGATGGTACGGATTCCTAAAGTGTATTCGGGAGTGATTTCTACTCCTCTATATTCCTCCGGTTTGTTGGTTACTTGTAAATAGCGATCGCTGGTTGCTTGATTAATCATTTTTTGGGAATTATCGATATGCCATTCGATTAATTCGTTAGTGGCATTTTTTAAACCTCTGGCCATTTTAACCTGATTAGATAACATCAATGTGGTCTGATTTTCACTAGCTAAAATTTCCACTTCTTTGCGTAAATTTTCTAATTGCTTTTCTTTGATTTCAATTTCCTTTTGCAAGCGTTCGATCCTTTCTTCAATCTCCTTGACTTTTCGTTCCGATTCGCCAACTTTTCGCCAAATCTCCCTCACCGAGTCTTGATCTATTCCCGTGGTTTCCTGTTTTAGCTGTCTAATATGTTGATTAATTTCTTCGATTTTTTCTTCTAAACGATCTCTTTGCAAAAGTAATTGACTATAATTGCTAAATTTAGCATTATCTCGCATAATTACCTGTAAATCAATTCTAATTTGGTCTTTTTCTATTCTGGTAGCGTTGTCCACTTCTAAGGACTCTAGTTCGGCAATTTGTTGAAGGATAAAGTTCCGAGAATTTTTATCTAAACAACGACCACATAGACAGCTTTCATCGTCAAGTATTGCTTTTAAAATTACTGTAGAATTAGTTTTATAAGTGCTTTTTAAGCTAGTAACTTGCAAATCATCGACCATTTCCTGTACAAAGTTAATCAGCAAAGGTATCGAAGCTTTTTTTAACCAAGAATCGATAGACTTTTGCTGGTTATCTAACTGAGTTTGTAAACCGATACGCTTTTTCTCTAAGTTATGAATTTCCTCTAATTTTTCTCGTAAACTTTCAATCTGAGCGGCTTTTTCTTGAGCATCATGATGGATAATCATAGCATCTTTTTCGCTATCTTTGGCATTTTTAAGCTGACCTTTTTTAAGATCAATGTCTTCTTCTAATTCTCGTAATTCTTGCAGCTTATCTCTAAAGGTTTGACTGGTTCCCTTGGCTTTATTTAAACGGTTTTCTAATTCTTGCAAGGCTTTTTCTGTATCATCACGCAGATTTCTTAATTCCGGGATACCTAAAACTTTTTCAATTGCTTCTTTTGCTTCTTTAGTTTGAGTAATCTGGGTATATTGTTCGATTTTTGAGCCATCAAAACAGAAAAAATCTCGAATAGATTTAGGAAGCAATGCTTCGATATATTCCCTGGAGTTACTTCTCATGGTTCCATCTTCATAAAATAATGCTTCCTCTACGCTAGGATAGGAACTGCTACCATTAAATTTTAATTTCGCTTGGCGACTGATAAAGTAATTTTTCTCGTTTTTAGTAAAATTTAATTCTACCCGCATTTCTATTGTCGGTGAAGAATCTCCCTTACCTCGATAAAAATAGGTTTTCAGGGTCTCCTTAGATAGAATATCTACCCCATAGAGACACCATAAAATCCCTGTCATCAAAGAAGTTTTACCGTGGCCATTATTACCGAAGATAATCTGAATTTTTCTGTCGGGATGCAGGTTAAAAGTAATATTTTGACTAGGGTAACATTTCCAATTAGTTAAGCGAATTTGTTTCAGTCTCAAAGTCATAAGAACTCTTGTAAAAATCAAAAATTTTGTGGTTGGTTAGGAGTCAGTAGCCAGTAGTCAGTAATCAGGAGAATTAAGAATGAATAATAATCAATTAAATGGTTTATTTATAGATTTTATGCAACTTAATATTTATTTTTGTCGTTTTTAAACTAAGTGGGTGGGTGGAATTAAATATAAGATGAATGTAGTTTGGTTTGAAGCATGAAACCCAACTTCCGCTTATGTTACGCTACCGCTAACCCATACTAAAAATAATTGTGCCTCCCTACTTCCAAAAAATAAATTATGCAAGAGATCTATAAAATTTATGATTGTGAGGAGTCGGTATATTTTTCGATAAGTTTGACAATTTTAGGTGATAGCTGCCGATTTTTTAGAGTAATTTTTTCTACTTCTAAAGCCATGGCTTCCTTGAGCAGTTGGGGAGGTATCTCATATTTTTGGGCTAGTTCTTTAATTTTAGCAGTTATGTCCATGGATTTTCTGGGGGTTAGGGGTTAGGGAGTGGAGATTGTCAAGTCTTAATTCTTATTTGGCAAGATATACCTTGATGAGGATAAATTTTATAACATATCTGAGTAGGTAAGGCCATAGTAAGTTATAGCCTTTGTCATAAACATGAAGTATAACCTAATTTGGGATTGACGACTGACTACCCAAAAGGAAAACTTCGTACTTCACCATTAAGATAACTGCTATAAGCTGATCTACTCTCAACCTTATACAAAAACACCATAAAAGCTAAAATAGATAGCTGACAGTGATTCTGAACACAATAGCAATATAGAATAAACCGCCTTGTATTATCGTCTTCTTCTCGATTTTAATACCCTAGAAAACGGGTTAATTGCCTTAACACCCGAACAAAGTCATTATCTTAAAAAAGTTGTTCGTTTAAAATCCCATGACCGTTTTATTGCCCTAAATGGACAAGGACAAGCTTGGTTAGCAGAAATAATCGATAATTCGGCCTATCTTTTAGAAGCGATAAACGAAACTACCGAACTACCAGTACAAGTGAATTTAATGGTAGCAATTCCCAAAAATGGCTTTGATGATATCGTTCGCGCTGCCACCGAATTAGGAGTTTATCGGATTATTCCCCTGCTGACAGAACGCAGTTTAGTTAATCCTAGTCCTCAAAAAATTGACCGTTGGCGAAAAATTGCCCGGGAAGCTGTAGAACAATCAGAAAGACAGATTATTCCCATTATCGAAGAACCACAACCATTTTTAGCCATCCTTAACCGGGGAGCTAACCCAGGGACAACTTGTTATATTGGTGTTACCCGTAGAACAGTGGACCCGCTACTTTCTCAATTGCAAACATCAACCGAGATAACCATTGCCATCGGACCGGAAGGGGGATGGACGGAGGCAGAAATAGAACAAGCGATCGCTGCTGATTTTCTACCTGTATCACTGGGAAAACGGATTTTGAGAACAATTACCGCTCCCTTAGTGGCTCTCGCTATCATTAACGCCTATTTAGACAGCTAATTGACCGGAGTTTCTATGTTCAAAGAAATTGCTGAAGCGATCGATCGTCAAGACTATCAAACTGCCACCCGTCTTGTCAACGACTTCCAGACCCGAGAAAACGATAACCCTTGGCTGAAATTCTACCAAGCGCGTTTAAACGAAATCACGGGAGAAATCGCCCTAGCAGGGCAAGAATACCGAAAAACGTTGCTATTAACCGCTAATCCTCAACTTATCGCCCAAATTCGTCAAGGAATCGCCCGCTTAGAAGCGATTGAACAGGTGGAAGTTGAACAGCAACAACAACAGCGACAGGCTGCCCTCGAAAAAGCCAAAACCAACCCCAGTAATCGAGAAATGGGGCTTTTAATTCTTGAACCGGTGGCTAACGCAGAAAAACAGCCCTTAGCTCTAAAATTTGCCCAAATATTTAAAATAGATGCCTATAGCGCCCGCTTACACATCCCTAGTCGTTCGTGGCGCTTGTATCGAGTCGGGGC
>VYKY01000117.1_pt1 | contig 36085 bp, 32 predicted proteins | sample 5114441 | NCBI WGS metagenome assembly VYKY01 (sample SAMN12291804, study PRJNA351875) | freshwater metagenome | isolation source: freshwater lake | place: USA: Michigan, Gull Lake | collected 2013-08-08 | reverse complement strand
CAGACTTAAGCAATTAAGCGTTTTTCGGTGAAGCGTCAACCCCATTCAGCGACCACCCTAAAAAAGTGGCGTGGTGAGGAATCGCCGTCCGTTTTACGGCGGCGAGGATGTCAATCTACCGCTCAACTAAACTTACTCAAACTTACTTAAAAGTCTGAAAGCTTAGTCATTCTTAGTGGTTCAAGCACGGGGGTTAAACGGCAAACCCCTTATTCCCTGCTCAATAACATCAGTAATTACTTTTCTAATGATGTTAAATGCCCCATTGACATCGGCATTTAACAACTGATTTGTTCTCATTTTATACAGTCCCCTAGCTAACCTTTTTCCCTTAAATAATGGTTTTTCTTCACCATATTTAGGTAACTCATCCCTATCTAAGGCACTGGATTGTGACGTATAGGATTCTTCAGTTATTATGACTTTTATTCCTTTTAATTGAGCTTTATAGGTTAACATTTCTATTAATCTATGATGAGGAATATTGACCAATTGTTGATGATTCCTTTTTCCTAGATTAAGAGATTGTTTCATCCACTCATTATGCCCAATTATTAATGTCCCTATTTGAGGTCGAATACACCAATCTATTACTTTTTTGCTGGCTGTGTGGAGATAATTTTCTCCTCGACAGTTTCGTTTATGGGTTAGGAATATCAATCTCTTAGATGAGGGTTGATTATTTTGGGTTTTCAGTTGAGATTGCCAGCGGGAACGTTGTTTATTGTAGAAGGTGTTAATTGCTTTTAAGTATCTGCCATTTACCAAAAGAGGTGCTACACCTGTTTGATTCGTAGTTACAGCCATTAAGTTATTAACTCCTAAATCTACCCCAGCTATCTGTTGTTTATCTGTGGTTTCCGACCGTCTTTCATAGACGATTTCAATGACATAACAGCTACTTTTGGGGACAATTCTCGCTGTAATTATTTCTCTCTTGGATGTGGGAATTTTTAAGTCGCTCATAGACAATAGACTAAGCTGAAATCACAGGCACTCAAAGGGTTTAACCTAGGAGCAAAAGACTCTTGTGAAGCATCACTTAAAAATTGATGATCAAGTTTACTGCCATTGAGCGTGAATGCGTGGATGGAGTAAACGCTCAACCGGTTGACCGTTTTTTAAATGTTCTTCGACAATCTGATTGACATCCTCTGGTTTAACACGACAGTACCAAGTTTCCTCGGGAATAATTCTCACCGTGGGGCTAGTGCTACACTGTCCTTGACAACCACTGGTCATAACGATGACATCTTCTGGGAGAGCTGCCGTTTGCCATGCTAAAAGAAGCTCGGACGCACCCTGCACCAAACAGGAAGAATGCTGACAGACCATCACAAATCGCTTTTGCGGATAAGACATAAGCTGCTCGCGTATTTAAATTGCTTGTTGAGATGAGGGTTGAGGCACTCTTGCAAGGGGCAAGGGGGGCTAATCTAAGTATAGGCGGTTTAAATGCGTCTTAGCATATTACCTAAAAAGTTGCAAAATTAGATAGTTCCCCGGGTATATTCTTGGGAATGGCTTTGAGGAAGCATAGTTTTATTTTGCCCCGAATCCCCGATACTGGCAATACAAAAAAAGGGGGCGAAAAATTAACCATCAATCTTTAAAATAGAATTCGGAGAAAAATTTAGTCAATCAAGAGGGTAAAAGTGGCATTCGCTAGTCATTGGATTATGTTAGGTTTATTACTGGGTTTTGCCGTCGCGCATAGCGGATTAGCCAGTTTACGAATGGGGGGAGAAGCTATCATCGGTGCGCGACTGTATCGGGTATTATTTGCCCTTGTTAGTATCCCTCTAGCGGTAATTTTAGTAGTTTATTTCTTCAATCATCGTTATGATGGTTTGCTTCTCTGGCAAGTACAGGGAGTAACCGGAGTAAAAACCCTAGTTTGGATACTTTCGGCCATTTCTTTTTTCTTTCTCTATCCTGCCACCTTTAACCTGCTGGAGATCGCCGCTATCCAAAAACCGCAGGTTCATCTCTACGAAACCGGCATCCTGCGCGTTACCCGTCACCCCCAGATGGTAGGACAGGTGATCTGGTGTATTGCTCACACCCTCTGGTTAGGGACAAGCTTTACCCTATTGACTTCCCTAGGTTTAATTGCCCATCATCTTTTTGCTGTCTGGCATGGCGATCGCCGGTTAGAGAACCGTTACGGAGAGGCATTTTTAAAGGTCAAAGAACGCACCTCGGTGATTCCCTTTTTAGCGATTATCGATGGTCGGCAAAGCCTAAAATGGCAAGAATTCCTTCGTCCTGCCTATCTAGGAGTAACAGGGTTTATTTTACTCCTCTGGTGGGCGCATCCTTGGCTAATGCAGGCAACAAGTAAAATTTATTGGTGATTTTGCTCTCAACCCCTTTCTTATTGATCCCGATTGGTGTAGAATGGTTGCCATATCAAAATCAAGTTTTCATAAAATCTGTTTAGACATGATACTATCTGTAAACGAAAAGAGCTTCCATAAGCTAGTTTTAGAGTCTTCCCGTCCGGTTATCGTGCATTTTTGGGCTCCTTGGTGTGGTTTATGTCGTTTAATCCAACCCACCCTCTGTTCTTGGCAAAATGAGTGTCAAGGCGCAATTCAATTAGTCAGTGTCAATGCCGATGAGAATTTTCAATTAGCTAATAGTTTTCGTCTGCGTAGTTTACCTACGTTAATTCTCTTCGATCAAGGTGTTCCCGTTCATCGTCTGGAGGAAATTTGGAAACGAGGTCTATACTGATAGAATATCCGCAAAATAGCCCTAAAAGTCTTGCCCGATAAGCATTTCACGATTCCATAAGCAAAAATTATCACACAAAGTCGAGAAGAGCCACCCTGCGACTAATGGCCAAAAATCAAATCCTGCGTTCAGCTTAAAGGAAAGATACCTTTTCTGATGGGACTCGCAGAGATAATATAATAGGACAAAAAGTAGATAATCCCAATTCCTAAGATACCCATAGTTCCCCCAGTTCAAAAATTTAGGAGGCTTGAAAAAAATGCCGATTGGTGTGGCTGAATTTGTCGAAAACCAGGAAACTCGCTGTCCTGTGGTGCTACTACTAGATACCTCTGGTTCAATGCTAGGGGAACCGATTAAGGCTCTCAATGATGGGATCAAAACCTTTCAACAGGATGTGATGCGAGATACCCAGGCGACGTTAAGTGTAGAAACTGCCATTATTACTTTTGGCAATGGAGGGGTTAAAACCGTGCAGGATTTTGTCGGAATTGACCAATTTACGCCACCTACTTTAACCGCAGGAGGCTTAACCCCCATGGGAAAAGCGATTGAATTGGCTTTAGATTTAATCGAAGATCATAAAGCGATTTATAAAAGTTATGGTATCCAATATTATCGCCCCTGGGTATTTTTAATTACTGATGGTGCGCCTACGGATCAATGGAATCTGGCGGCGCAACGGGTAAAACAAGCCGAAGCAGAAAATCGGGTTTTATTTTTTTCTGTAGGTGTTCAGGGTGCTGATATGGAGAAGCTCAAACAGATTTCTAATAATCCCCCCGTGTTACTCAATGGTTTAGATTTTCGGGATTTATTTCAGTGGTTAAGTAACTCAATGAAACGAGTTTCTGGTGGTAAAATTGGAGAGGCGATCGATTTACCACCAGTGAATTGGGGACAAATTACCACCTAGAGGACAGTTAATTATGTGGAGAACATTATGTCAGTCGGTGGTCGGTAGTTTTCATATCCAAGCGGGATTACCCTGTCAAGATTACGGTGCTTATCAAGTATTGGGTCAGGATGTTTTGATTGGAGCCGTGGCCGATGGGGCCGGTAGTGCCAAACATTCGGATTTGGGTGCGAAAATAACAGTTAAAGCATCGCTGCAATTTTTAGAGGAAAATCTCAAAAAAACAGCATTAGCTGCCACTGGAACTGAAGCCGAATTAAAGGAAATATTCCGGCGACTGTTGGCTTATGTTCAGCAAATTCTCCAAGAAGAAGCCGAAAAAGAACAGTTAGACATTAATGATCTAGCGACAACTTTACTGGTGGTTTTGGTTACTTCAAAACGATTAGCGGCGATGCAGATAGGAGACGGTTTTATTGTGTTCAAACCTGTGGTAGGAAATTATCAGTTATTGTTCCAGCCTGACAAGGGAGAATACATCAATGAAACCACTTTTGTTACTTCTAGCAATGCTTTGGAGGATATGCAAATAGGAGTTTTAACTGAGCCAGTTGCGTTTATTTGTGTGGCGACGGATGGAGTGGAAAAGGTATCTATCAATTATAAAAATTGGGAACCTCATCCGCCTTTTTTTCAGCCATTAGAAGAGTATTTGCAACAGACAGAAACTCCGTCGAAGGAAGACCTCAAAGAATTTTTAGAGCGGGAGGATTTAAATAAGTTAACAACCGATGATAAGACTTTACTCCTAGCTTTTTGTTTAAGAAACTGAGGGGTTTAAGAAACCCGGTTTCTGTATCTGGTTCAACCCAACCTACGATAAGACTGTGGACTAAGTAGATCATGAAAATTGACGAATTACTCAAAAACAAACGAGAAAAAATTATTGCTATTGCGGCTAAACACGGCGCAAATAATGTGCGAATTTTTGGTTCTATTGCACGGGGAGAAGCTGACGAAAAAAGCGATATTGATTTATTAATTGATTATTGTAGCGAACGTCGGAGTCCCTGGTTTCCCTTGCCGTTAATTCGAGAACTTGAAGCCTTGTTAGGCTGCAAAGTTGATATTGTTACCGAACAGGGACTTAAAGATAGAATCAGAGAGCGGGTGCTTAAAGAAGCAATACCCCTCGCTCTAATAAAACTCGTATAATCTCAATGAGAAAGGCAAACAATCGTGAGCAGAAAATCTATCAAAAGCGACTTGAAGAGAATTGATGCGATGACGGATGAGAATATCGATTATTCTGATATTCCGCCGTTAAGTGATGAATTCCTTACCCAAGAAACAGTATCTTTTTCGCCATCAAAGCAGCAATTAACCATCCAACTAGATCAAGATATATTAGAATGGTTAAAAGCCCAAGGAAAAGGATATGAGACACAAATTAACTACATCTTGCGGGAAGTGATGGAACAGCAGCAGCAAAAAACAACGAACCTGATTTGATTACAAGGTTTGTTGTTGCGCTTCAGCACTCAACTCTGGCGAAAATTGGGCTAAAGTTAATTCGAGTAATCTGTATAAAACGGAGGTCGTCTATGGCAGATTTAATCGTCCGCAATATCGATGAAGCCATCGTCAAAGCTCTCAAAAAGCGAGCCAGCCAACAGGGTATCAGTGCCGAAGCCGAACACCGCAAAATCTTAGAAAAAGCCTTGCTGCAACCGCAACGAAAATCCTTGGCAGAGGTGCTATGCCAGATTCCCAACGTTGGCAACGATTCAGACTTCGATCGCATTCAAGATGACACAGCCAAACCAGTATTTAATTGATACTAATATTATTAGTAAGTGAGCAAGATTCTCACACTTATAATAAGTAGGTAGGTGTTAAAAGTTGTCAGACACCCCCCTTATCAAGGGGGGCAGGGGGGATCGAACCCAAAATCTATTTAATTATAACCAGCTACTTATATCTAACTTATTAGAAACGACTAGATAAATTTTTCTGAACAGCATAAATACTCGGAGATTTTTTGATGTCTTTAACTTATCGCTGTCAACGACAGAATAGCCCAATTACCCTAACGCAAGAACTTGCCAACAGTGGCGAGGCGAAAGTATGGCACACTAACTTTAATGGGTACTTAGCGAAAATCTACCACAATCCCCATAATGAACGGATAAATAAATTACAATTAATGGTGAGATATTGCCCTAGGGATCCTAACGCTCACCTTAACCATATTTCCTTCGCTTGGCCCTATTCTATCTTAGAAGATAACCAGGGAGAAGTTGTCGGGTTTTTAATGCCAAAAGTGGTGGGTTCAGAAACATTATTAAAGATTTGTACGCCCAAACTGAGAAAACAATACAAGTTAGAAACTAATTGGTATTTTCTTCATGTAGTAGCGCGGAACATAGCCGCTATTATCGAAGCAATTCACGTTAAAGGTTATGTTTTAGGAGACATAAAGCTAGAAAATATCTTAGTGAATAATCGGGGGTTGCCTACAATTATTGATACAGATTCATTTCAAGTATCAGACCCCTATAGCGGTAAAATATATCGGTGTTTAGTTGGCTCAGAAGGATTTACACCGGCGGAATTAATTGGAGTGAATATAGCAGATGTAGATCAAACAGAAGTGCATGATCGCTTTCGATTAGGAGTTGTTATTTATTATCTACTATTTAGCGGGCCGCCGTTTCGGGGATTGTGGCAAGGAGCAGGGGATTCCCTGGAACAGTCGGAACTAATTCGACGGGGACTCTGGCCTTTTTCTGGGGATAAATTGGTTGTACCTAGTAATACTACCATACCATTAAATATTTTACATCGCGACTTACACGCCCTATTTTTGCGCTGTTTCAATGAGGGACATAAATTCCCCCAAAAACGACCGACGGCTGAGGAATGGCGTGGTACTTTGGAAGCTGCATTAAAAGAGGTTATACCCTGTGGTAAAATTGATAGTCATTACTACAGCAAAAGTTACGGAAAGTGTTATTGGTGTGAGCGAGCTAGTGATTTAAATTTTGATATTTTTCCGGGTAAAAGTATCGCTACTGTGACACCTACACCGTTACCTAAAGTAGCGCCACCACCGCCCTCTTCGCCATCACCTCCCCCAGCAAAGCTAACTCTATTTACCGAAAACCTACCCAAGGGAGTAACACTGGAGATGGTAGGCTTACCAGCAGGTAAATTTCTCATGGGTTCTTCTGAAAGAGATAATGAAAAGCCTCCACACCAAGTTCAAGTCAACAGTTTTGCCATTGGCAAATATCCCATTACTCAAGCACAATATGAAGCGGTGATGGGAACCAATCCCTCTCACTTTAAAAATAATCCCCAAAATCCGGTAGAACAGGTTAGTTGGGACGATGCTCAAGCTTTTTGTCAGAAATTGAGTCAAATAACAGGGAAAACCTATCGCCTACCCACAGAAGCGGAATGGGAATATGCTTGTCGTGCCGGGACAACCACTCGCTATTATTTTGGTGATAATGATAATCAGTTAGGAGATTACGCTTGGTATGACGAAAATTCTAATGACACAACTCATCCCGTAGGACAGAAAAAGCCCAATGGTTGGGGACTGTATGACATGAGTGGCAATGTTTGGGAGTGGTGCGAAGACAATTGGCACGGGAACTATATTGGAGCGCCGGATGATGGCTCGGCGTGGCTTGATAATGATAATGATTATCCAATAGTGCGGGGCGGTTCTTGGTACGGCAATCCTTATTACTGCCGTTCCGCTTACCGCGGCAGCAACTTCCGCCGCGACAGCAACTTCAACTTCGGTTTTCGGGTGGTGTGCGGTGCTGGGAGGACTCTGTAACCCTTATTCTCTTTTTCCCCTTTTTCCTCTTTTTTACTTTTTTCTTTTTTTTTTCTTTCCCGCCGCTAGGCGGGTCGATTTTTTTTTGAGAAAATTGGGGTAGTAATCTGTAGTTTGAGTTAAGGTTCGTAGTTGCGCTTTAGCGCCAACTTGGAATACAATATATAAGGCTCTGCCTTAAAGTAATATTCAGGTAGAACCTGAAGGGAGCATTCCCAGGTAGAACCTGGGAACGGGATAACGAGATAACAAGCAAACCAATAGTGAATCTCCCGTATTTTATTTTAAAATTGATAGAATAAACTATAAAAAGATAATGACAATGGTAAACCTAGAAACAATTCAAAAAGATATTGCGTCCCTTCCCCTCGACGCACAACAGACTATTATTGAACTTGTAGATATTCTAAAAAAACGATATTCTCCCAACCAACAGGAAATTAAAGAGCAGGGAACACAAGATTGGTCTGACTTTATCGGTTGTATAGAAGCTGAACCAGACCTTTCGCAAAACTATAAAACCTATTTAACAAGTGAACTTAATCAAAAATATGATCATTGTTGATACTGGTTTCTGGCTGGCCCTTGCCAATAAAAACGACTCACTTCACCCATTAGCAAAAAAACAATTTCAAAAATTAATCAATCAACAATTTATTACAACCTGGTGCGTTGTCACTGAAACTTGCTACTTACTACAAAAACGAGTAGGAATAAATGTTCCAAAAACCTTTATTCATAAAATATCCACAGGAGAACTACAGGTATTCAACCTCAAAACTAAACACTGCCAACGCCTTGAAGAACTGATGCAAAAATATAGAGATTTGCCAATGGATTTAGCCGACGCATCCTTAGTTATTTTGGCAGAAGAATTAGATTCAGGTAAAATTCTTTCCGTTGATTATCGAGATTTCAATACCTATCGTTGGAAAAATACGGAGCCATTTCAAAATCTTTTTCAAGAACAAATGTAATTTAGTGTCATCATGAATATTCAACTAAAACCCAATCAAGTGCGATTGCCGATCTCGTAGGGTGCGTTAATGTTAATGTAACGCACCGCAACTAACCTATTTTAGCTCACACCCCTCACACCCCACACCCTGCCACCACCGAAAAACTTTTTCAGCAGCTCCTAATTATGATTGAGAAAAAGGGAGAATAATATAGCGAATGACTGTTCCTAGTAAAGCTGTTCCCAAGATGCCGATTAACGTCCAAATCTGGGCTTTCTGAGAGCCTTTTAATTCTTTTGTATCTTCTTTTACTCCTTCAATATCTTTTTCTAAACTATCGACTTTTTACTCTAATCTCGCCTGTACTATTTTAATATCCATAACATCTTTTTGCAGATTATCTAACTTCTGACTAATTGAACCTAAAATTTCTTTGAGGTCCTGTTCTATAGTAACTGACATCTGATGATTCTCCTAATAATGATAGTTATCAGTATTATTGTCTATCTTGTCTCAAGTGTTTGCCAAACATTGCGCCTCATTTTCCCCTGCTGCCTTCTCTAATTGTTGCCCTACCCCTACCATTATCTCAACTAATCTCCGAGCCGATAATTCCTGATTTTCCTGTAAAATTCTGGTTTCATCGCCTTAATCTAGCTGACTTAACCCTAACAAGAATTTAAGCCAATCCTTTCTCAGCCAACCATTGAGGATTATATAAACGAGATTGATAACGAGACCCACCATCACAAAGAACAGTAACGATGGTGTGGCCTGGCCCCATTTGTTTAGCCAAAGCCACGGCAGCACCGACATTAATACCCACAGAACCCCCCATAAATAAACCATCTTTTTGTAATAGTTGATAAACAACTTTGATGGCAGTGGGATCATCAATTTGAATGGCATCATCTATAGGTGCGCCTTCCATATTAGCCGTAATACGACTATTACCAATCCCTTCAGTAATTGAACTACCTTCCAGGGTAATTGTCCCGGTTTTCACATAACTATATAAACCGCTACCCATCGGATCCGCCACCAGGCAACGCACCTGCGGATTTTGGTCTTTTAAAAACATCGCCACCCCCGCGTAGGTTCCTCCAGTTCCCGTGGCAGCCACCCAAGCATCAATTTTACCGTCGGTTTGTTCCCAGATTTCCCGGCCGGTGGTTTCGTAGTGAGCGCGACGATTAGCCAGATTATCGAATTGATTGGCCCAGATAGCATTTTCCATCTCACTGGCCAATCTCCCCGATAATTTAACGTAATTATTGGCATCTCGGTAGGGAACGGCGGGAACAGTCCGCACTTCCGCGCCAAGGGTTCTTAAGAGGTCGATTTTCTCTTGGGATTGGGTATCGGGAATGATAATCAGGCATTTATAACCTTTAGCATTGCAGATATGGGCCAAACCGATGCCAGTATTGCCGGCAGTTCCTTCGACAACGGTTCCCCCCGGTTGGAGAGTACCGGCTTTTTCCGCTTCTTGAATAATATATAAAGCGGCGCGATCCTTGACCGAACCACCGGGGTTAAGAAATTCGGCCTTACCGAGAATCTCGCAGCCAGTTTCCTCGCTAAAACTATTGAGACGAATTAGGGGAGTATCGATTTTTTGTACTAAGGGATGACGCACCACATCGGCCCGCGATAGGTAACAAAAAGCGATCCCTTCTACTGATTTTAGGATTTTTTGAGCGGCAATTAACCCCGATTCTTGTGATTGCGGTAAATCGGTTTGGGTGACATCTCCAGTTACTACCATGCGCGAACCGAATCCCAAGCGAGTTAAGACCATCAATGCGATCGCAATTTCTCCACTGGGGAATTGAATCGTTGGCCAAATTCTACCACTTTAGCAAAAGCGACGGGAGCGAGGACGGCTAATTAGTCCAAAATTTTCCGATTGTTGTCTTAGCCGGAAATATTGATTAAATTGGAAGTTTTTTAGCTGTTATTAGTTACTTAACCTAATATAGTGGTGGCATTCTGTAAGGAGTCCCACCGTGACTAACAATTCCATCGCTCCTTTGACTATTGGCAATACGATTAATACTGCCTTCCGTCTTTATCGTGATCGCTTCCAAACTTATGTATTCTTTGCTGTCCGCGCCGGCTTGTGGTCGCTTCTCCCCTTAATTTTGCAATTAATTCTCAGTCAATTACTTTATCAAACAATTACCCCCGAACAAGGCAGCGATATCGGTTTACGTTTATTTCTTTTCCCGATACAAATTTTCTCGGCCGCTAAGTCTCTTTTCAATAATGCGGTTATCTCGCGATTAGCTTTTCAAGACATCATTTATCAGCCGGAAACTGCCGGACAAGCAGAAAAAAAAGTTAAGCCGAAAATGTGGCGCTTGTGGTGGATGCAAGTTTTGATCGGTTTGTTGGGAGCGGCAATAATGTTGGCGATAACGCTGTCTCTGGCGCTAGTAAGTTTTATCCCCATCCTTGGTGTATTGCTTATTTTACCAGCTTTTTTCTGTCTTCCTTTTTTCTTCCTTTGGTTATCTGCTCGCATTTGCATTGCAGAATTGCCCTTAGTAATTGAAGATAATTTAGGCAGTTGGCAAGCAATCAAGAGAGGTTGGCATTTAACTAAAAACTCGGCTTGGAGAATTGTGGGAGTGATATTTATTGCCAGTTTATTAATTATTCCAGTTTATCTTCTGTCAGGGGCTTTGGCTTCAATTCCCTTTTGGTTCAATTTTTCTTCTTTTTATAGTAGCTTTGAATCGGTGGAGGACTGGGAAACGCTCACGGAAAATCCTCTTTTTTTCCGACAAATGGTGATGTTTTCCTATGGTCTGAGTACTGTTTTTTTACTTCTGAGTATTTTATTAGTTCCTTTTTGGCAATCTCTCAAAAGTGTGATCTATAATCATCTTTTAGGCCCGGAAAAAAATGATGGAGGAGAATACTAATAACTGAGCGGCTGTTGATGTATCTAAATTACTTGTTAAGACTGTCTATGAGCAGGGAGCAGGGACTGGGGTAGTGGGGAGAGGGGAGAAAAAAGCTGACTCCTGAATTCTGTCTCCTCAATAATGACTTCTAACCCAATGGTAGATGTCGATTTTTTGTACTAAGGGATGACGCACCACATCGGCCCGCGATAGGTAACAAAAAGCGATCCCTTCTACTGATTTTAGGATTTTTTGAGCGGCAATTAACCCCGATTCTTGTGGTTGCGGTAAATCGGTCTGGGTGACATCTCCAGTTACTACCATGCGCGAACCGAATCCCAAGCGAGTTAAGACCATTTTTAACTGTGCTGGGGTGGTATTTTGGGCCTCATCAACGATAACAAAAGCATTAGCTAGGGTTCGTCCCCGCATATAAGCTAAGGGAGCGATTTCGATTTTACCCCGTTCCATCAGGTCGGGAATTTTGGCCGCTTCGATAAATTCGTATAAAGCATCGTAGAGGGGACGCAAAAAAGGATCGACTTTTTGCTGTAAATCCCCCGGGAGAAAGCCTAATTTTTCCCCTGCTTCCACGGCTGGCCGGGTGAGGATAATCCGTTCTACTTTATCTTCTAATAAAGCTTGTACGGCTAAAACGGCGGCTAAAAAGGTTTTACCCGTGCCGGCAGGTCCAATACAAAAGGTGATATCGTGACTTTGAATCGCTTGGATATATTGACGCTGACGGAAGGTTTTCGCCCGAATTAGCTCCCCGCGACGGGTACGAGCGAGAATATCCTGCTGTAGTTCTTTATACTCGCTAGAACGCCCCGTATCGAGGGCATGGATAGCGGTCATAATATCGGCTTCGGCGATTAACTTGGCCTCTTGCCATAAAATACTTAAGGAGCGTACAATCGCTGTGGCACGCTCCACGGGGGTTGGTTGCCCCGCAATCCGCAATTCCATCCCTCTGAGGACTAAATTCGCCCCAGTTTGCCTGGCTATCAATTTGAGGTTAGCTTCTTGATGACCAGCTAAAGCGATCGCACTTTCTGAACTGGGGAATTGAATCGTTTGCCAAGTTTCCGTCATCGAAAATTTTGGGTGGGAAACCCCGCCGTTCTAGGTTGGCTTTATGTAAGACAGTACATGGTTTTTTAACCGTGGTATGCAACGGTGGTTGAAGCAGAAACTTAAATCGTGAGGTTTAGGAATCGCCGCACTTTTAGGGCGGCGAGGATGTCAAGCTCGGGGCTAAATTATCCTTTGGCTAGTTCTACCACTTTAGCAAAAGCGACGGGATCGAGGACAGCTAATTGAGCTAACATTTTCCGATTCAGGAGGATATTAGCTTTCTTTAATTGTCCGGTCAGTTGGCTGTAACTGATGCCCTGTTGACGAGCAGCCGCGTTAATGCGGGTAATCCAAAGACGACGAAAATCGCGTTTACGTTTGCGACGGTCTCTATAGGCATTCCGCAAGGCCTTCATTACCTGTTGGTTAGCGGTACGGAATAAGCGCGAGTGAGAACCGCGAAAACCTTTGGCTAATTTGAGAACTTTTTTGCGTCGCTTGCGGGCGACATTCCCCCGTTTTACTCTAGACATGATAATCCTTTAGACAATTTTTCTGGAAAATTTACAAATAGGGCAACATTAAGCGCACTTCCTTCTCGTCGCGCTCGTGTACCAAGGTAATCTGGGACAAACGACGGCGCTTGCGTTCGGCACTTTTATGATCGAGTAGGTGATTTTTGAAGGCTTTGCGACGTTTGATTTTTTTGCCGCTTCCCGTGGCCTCGAATCGTTTGGCCGCCGCCTTTCGCGTTTTTAGCTTGGGCATAAACTCCGTTTTATTAAATCGACACAATCACTAATACTATCATAAATAGAGGACTTTAGGCAAGGAGTGGCCAAAAGATTCCCCGGCTCGTCCTTACTTTGGCCGGGTCTGTGCTTGGGAATTAAATCAATCGGGAATTTTCCCCTTCCTCTCGATCGAATGGCTAAGATGTGGATGAAGTCTCGTGTTAACACGCATCTGGAGAAGTCATGGCTAAAACCCTACTAGAACAATTACGCCAATTTACAGTGGTTGTTGCCGATACCGGCGATATCCAAGCGATCGAAGCTTTTACCCCCCAAGATACCACCACTAACCCCTCCCTGATTACGGCCGCGGCCCAAATGCCCCAATATCAGCCGATTGTCGATCAAACCCTGCAAGCGGCCAGAGAAGAATTAGGAGAGCAGGCCACCCCGGAAGATGTGGCCAAATTAGCTTTCGATCGCCTAGCGATCGGTTTTGGCCTACAAATCCTGCAAATCGTCCCCGGCCGCGTCTCCACCGAAGTGGATGCTCGTCTTTCCTACGATACCCAAGCTACCATCGACAAGGCCCGTTATCTCATTTCCCAGTATGAACAAGCGGGTATCTCTAGAGAAAGAGTCTTAATTAAAATTGCCTCGACTTGGGAAGGGATTAAAGCCGCAGAAGTCCTCGAAAAAGAGGGAATTCACTGTAATTTAACCCTATTATTCGGTTTTCATCAGGCGATCGCCTGTGCGGAGGCGGGAGTAACCTTAATTTCTCCCTTTGTCGGTCGGATTCTCGATTGGTATAAAAAAGAAACTGGTAAAGACTACGTTGGCGCTGAAGATCCCGGAGTCCAATCCGTTACCCAGATCTATAACTACTATAAAAAGTTTGGTTATAAAACCGAAGTTATGGGGGCAAGTTTCCGCAATATCAGTGAAATTCGCGAGTTAGCCGGTTGTGATCTTTTAACCATTTCCCCGAAACTGCTCGAACAATTGCAAGAGACAGAAGCCGATTTACCCCGTAAGCTCGATCCAGACCAGGCCGCAACCCTTGATATTGTCAAAATTCCCATGGATAAAGCGAATTTTGAGAAAATGCACGCCGAAGATGCTATGGCTTCCGAAAAACTAACGGAAGGTATTCAAGGTTTCACCAAAGCTTTAGAATTATTGGAACAATTGCTGATTCAACGTTTAACCCAGTTGGAAGGTCAGTCAACCCTAGAACACGCCGCCGAAGATATTTTTCGAGTTTATGATCATGATGGGGATGGTTTCATCACCCGGGAAGAATGGGCGGGAACCGATGCGGTATTCGATGCGATCGATATTAACCATGACGGTAAAATTTCTCCCGATGAGATCGCTGTCGGTTTGGGTGCGGCTTTTCGTTTAGTGGAAGCCTAGAATTGGTTGTGAGTTGAATCACTGATTGCTCTGATTTTAATCGGTAACTAATGGTGAGTTGCTCACATAGCCTAGAAGTGTTTTCCCACTGCTGAAAATTTACTACCCTGTCCGGCTAGAGATAATTTAGCTGGATTTTTCTTATGGAAGGGTAAAACCCTTTTAAAATAAGGCTTTTGACCTGTTAAAATCCGATGTTCATGCTGCGAAAATCGGATTGGGACCATCAAAAACCTGGCATTATCCTTATTATAGTACATAAGTTGGTACAAAAAAGAGAGGGCAACAAAGCCTGAAACTCCCGACGACCGGCTACTGACGACCGGCTACTGACTCCTAACCCCACCAACAAACTTTTTGCTGCAAACCCTATGTATTCCCCCTTTTGCTTATTGCCTATTGCCTGAGTGCCTATCCTTATATGTTACCTATACTCAACGGATTTAGTATGAGATGTGGTTCTTGATATTTTCTCAAAAAATCAAGCTATAGCGTTTCCTGTTCGCACTAGGTACATTATCGATGTTGAAAAGCTTAATTAGCAAAGGTTTAAGTGTGCCACACAGGTGTGAGAACCGCTATATATATTTGGTTGGCTATTGATACAAGTAAGTAGGGAGGCACAATTATTTGTAGGATGGGTTAGCGGTAGCGTAACCCATGCGGGTGTTGGGTTTCATGCTTCAACCCAACCTACGTTCTACGTTCATCTTATATTTAATTCCACCCACCTACTTACCAGAAAAGTTATTGGTTTTTATCTAAAAAATAGAAGCCATAAATCGGGTAAAAAATTATGGAAAAGTTTACCATTCTTTGCTCGACAATATGCTATTGCTTATCCGGAACTACTTCTGAATCACCAGGGATTTTTCTAAAATTACTATTTCTATTTTAGGTGGTCTAAGTGTGTTTTAGCCTAACTGCCTAATCAAACAACAATCTTAAGCTTTATCTGCCGAGTCCTCAACAGTGATACAATTGCCGTCATAGCTAGGGGTGTCTGAGGCAATCAGGCTGAGAAAGACCCTTAGAACCTGAGACTGGGTAATTCCAGCGTAGGGAAGCTGTTTACAGAGGAAATAAAATTATGAGACAAGAATGGGTTGCCCCCCGGCGCGGACAAGCAAATGTATCGCAAATGCACTACGCCCGTCAGGGGATAATTACCGAAGAGATGGCTTATGTGGCAAAACGGGAAAATCTCTCTCCCGAATTGATTCGCAGCGAAATCGCCCGAGGAAGACTGATTATTCCCGCTAATATCAATCACCTCAATCTCGAACCTATGGCGATCGGTATTGCTTCTAAGTGTAAAGTTAATGCTAATATCGGGGCTTCCCCTAACTCCTCGAATATTAACGAAGAACTGGAAAAATTACACCTAGCGGTCAAATACGGCGCGGATACGGTGATGGATCTTTCCACCGGTGGCGGTAATTTGGACGAAATTCGCACCGCGATTATCAATGCTTCTCCTGTCCCCATCGGTACTGTACCCATCTATCAAGCGGTGGAAAGCGTTCACGGCAATATTGAAAAACTCACCCCCGAAGATTTCCTCCATATTATCGAAAAACACGCCGGGCAAGGGGTAGATTACATGACGATTCATGCGGGAATCCTCATCGAACACCTGCCTTTAGTCAAAACTCGTCTGACCGGGATTGTCTCCCGGGGTGGTGGGATTATTGCTAAGTGGATGCTACACCACCACAAGCAAAATCCTCTCTACACCCATTTCGACGAAATTATCGAGATTTTCAAGCGTTATGACGTTTCTTTTAGTCTCGGTGACTCCCTGCGTCCCGGTTGTACCCACGATGCTTCCGATGCAGCCCAATTAGCGGAATTGAAAACCCTCGGCCAACTGACGCGCCGCGCTTGGGAACACGATGTACAGGTGATGGTGGAAGGACCTGGCCATGTTCCCATGGATCAAATTGAATTTAATGTGAAAAAACAAATGGAGGAGTGTAGCGAAGCACCTTTCTATGTTCTTGGTCCTCTTGTCACCGATATTGCTCCAGGGTACGATCATATCACTTCGGCGATCGGGGCGGCTCTGGCGGGTTGGTACGGGACGGCGATGTTATGTTATGTCACCCCGAAAGAACATCTCGGTTTACCCAACGCTGAAGATGTGCGAAATGGCTTAATTGCCTACAAAATAGCGGCTCATGCGGCAGATATCGCCCGTCATCGTCCCGGAGCGCGGGATCGTGACGATGAACTATCCATTGCTCGTTATAATTTCGATTGGAATCGTCAATTTCAGTTATCCTTGGATCCCGATCGCGCTAAGGAATACCACGATGAGACTTTACCCGCAGATATCTATAAGACTGCGGAGTTTTGTTCGATGTGTGGACCGAAATTCTGTCCTATGCAAACTAAGGTCGATGCCGATGCGATTACGGAATTAGAGAAGTTTCTCGCTAGTCAGAATCAAGAAAATCTAACCCCAGTTTAAAGGGGAGTTAGTAAGAGGGCTGACTTGATTTCAGCCCTCTTACTAGGATAGAAGTCAAAATTCTGGGAATAGCCGCCGATTTTTTGACTAATTGACCCGTTTTTCTAGATATTGACCGATCATCAATTCTTGACCGGCGCGAGAGATAATCGTTTGTCGAGTACGATATTGTTGACCGATGAGTTTAATTTCTTCTTCAAAGACAGAACCGGCGTATTCTGTTCTCAGACAGAGAGTAGAGGGGTTAGGAAAGGTATAAATAGCGCTAACGGGTTTATCCGTCGCAAATCCCCGATCGCGATAGAGGATATTATCTAAAATGCCGAATATAGTCGAACCGTTGGAGGGTTTTTTACTCTGGGGACGCAGATAATTACTTTGCCAAGTGACTTCCGTACCACCTAATAAAGCTGTATCTTCCAGATTATGTAAACGGGCAAGTTGAATTAATGGTTCGCTGCCTTGGGGTAAATATTTAATCTCGATGGCGCTGATAACTTCTTGGGGTTCCGTTTCTTGGGTGAGGGTGTAATAACGTCTCTGGGATTGCCAGCGTCCTTCTGTCTGCTTAAAAAAGGCTAAAGCCGAGGTTTCCAGCGATAATTGGGCGGTTTGAATTAATGTCATAGAAATAAAACCTTTCCTGTTTTTTGGGAGAGCAGATTTGTTATCCTTTGTCAAGAGTTTGCCAGAGAATTGTTACACATCTTAATACAATTATAAGCTGTTAAGTATTTAAATTGCCAGTTGAGATGAGGCAAGAGGCAAGAGGCAAGAGGCAGGAGATAGGGTGGTCACTGCGTGCGCGTTGCGGGGGGTTTTGGGGTTTTAGGGTTTTAGGGTTTTAGGGTTTTAGTTGAAATTCCCCCACTTCCCCAACCCCCTTTTTACCTGTTACTTTTCACCCGATCTGCCCAGTCTTGGTATTGTTAAAAATATAGAACCTCCGAACAAGGTCTCAACTCCGTGCAGTTAAAACAAGTAATCATCGCCCACAAGGCCAACCATCCCCAAAGTAAAGCATGGGCGGAAAAATGCGCTAAACAGTTAGAAGCCCGTCAGTGTAAAGTTTTAATGGGACCCAGTGGCTTTAAAGATAATCCCTATCCGGTATTTTTAGCCTCAGCATCGGAAAAAATCGACCTCGCCATCGTTTTGGGCGGAGATGGAACCATTTTAGCCGCCGCTCGCTATTTAGCTCAGGAAGACATTCCAATTTTAGCGGTGAATGTCGGCGGCCATCTGGGATTTTTAACGGAACCTTTTGAGATTTTCCAGGATACGGAGACGGTCTGGGATCGTTTACAATCCGACCACTACGCGGTACAACAACGGATGATGTTAAAGGCCAGAATCTATGAAGGGGATAAAAGAAGCCCCCAGGCAGTGAGCGAGGCATTTTATGCCCTGAATGAGATGTGTGTGAAACCCGCTAGTATCGATAGGATGCCCACCTCGATCCTCGAAATCGAAGTGGACGGGGAAGTAGTAGATCAGTACCAAGGAGACGGCCTATTAGTGGCTACTCCCACGGGGTCCACCTGTTACACCGCTTCCGCTAATGGCCCGATTATACACCCCGGCATGGAAGCGATCGCTGTCACCCCGATTTGTCCCTTGAGTCTTTCCAGTCGGCCGATTGTCATTCCCCCGGCATCTCTGGTCAGTATTTGGCCTCTGGGAGACTACGAATTAAACACTAAACTCTGGATGGATGGTGCTTTAGCCACTTCCATTTGGCCTGGGCAATGGGTGGGAGTTACCAAAGCTGAAAAATTTGCCCAATTTATTATCCTGCGGGAAAGCTATTCTTTTTATCAGACTCTACAGGAAAAATTGCAATGGGCCGGGGCGAGAATTCATTATGATGGCAATCGTCATAATTAGGGTTTGCGGCAAAAAGTTTTTCGTGGGGACAGGGTGTGGGGTGTGGGGTGTAGGGTTTTACCCATTTTCAGGGGGTCAATTACCTAATTTTCAGGGAAAAAGTGCCTAAATTTCCCCCCCGATCACTCCAATGGCTGGCACTTTTTGATTTCAAAAAAGCCTAAAAATATTATCCAACAAGGTTTTTAGATTTATTCAGCAACCCCTAGATATATGTAATTAATTGTGTCTAGCTACTTATAATTACCGAGATGCCAGTAGGGATCGTTAAAGGTTGAGCGGGGGACAAGGAGCAAAAAGCCCCTTGGACCCCAGCGAATAGAGGGTCAAAAGTTATCAAAATATTTGACAAAATTGCCACTTTATGGTAGGAAATTGGGTCATTATTATCCCTTAAATTTTAAATTTCATCCCATCCCGTTAAGCCAGAAGACATAACATAACTGGTAACGGTTGCTTCAAAAAAGTTAGCTTTGGTGTGGCCTTCTTTTTTGGTATCGGAGAAGCGTTCCAGATGGGTATAGGGACTTTTGTTATACTTTTCTTCCTTGTATAAAGGCTCAAGTCCGATCGCTTTCAGCCGAATATTAGCGAGGTATTTGGTGTACTGTTCGGTACTGTATTCGGTAATACCTAAAATGTCGTTGCCAACAATGTGATTTGTCCAGCGACATTCGTGTTTAACGGCCGTATCGAACATCTCATAAATCTGTTCAACAGAATGGGAAAAAGTTGCCATGGCTTCGGGAATAAGTTTCTGATACAAACGGACGTGACTTAATTCGTCCCGGTTGATCATTTTGAAAACGTCAGCACTACCGGACATTAGCTGTCGAGAAGCGAGATTATAGAAAAAGATAAAGCCATTGTAAAAATACAAACTCTCTAGCAAATAATCGGCGACAAGGGCGATAAAATAGCTTTCAGTAGTTTGTTTATCGATATATTGCTGGTAGAGACTAGCAATAAATTCACAGCGATCCCTGAGAACTTTATCGGTGCGCCAAAAGTCATAAACTTCGCCTCGGCGATCGGAGGGAATAATCGTTTCAATTAAGTATTGATAACTTTGATTGTGCATGGCCTCTTGAGAAATTTGTTCCGCCATACAAAGACTAATTTCTGGCGCAGTGACGCTACCTTTTAGGTGGGGAATATTACAGGTTTGCACGGAATCAAGAAAAGTTAGATAGGATAAAATACCATCATAAGCATATCTTTCTTCGTCGGTAAGATGCCCGTATTCAGTCACGTCTTGAGTGATATCTAATCGTTGCGGAATCCAGAAATTTTCGCGCATTTGTTGATATAAACCCACCGCCCAGGTGTAGCGGACATCGTTTAATTGCATCAGGTTGGTGGTGTTACCAAACCAGATCGAACGGTTTTCGATCGCATCATCTCCCGCCGGATTGAAGATCGGGGAAATGGGCATCGAAGGGCAAGAATTAACTAAATGTAAGGACATGATTACTTGGATATTATGGCACTTTTAGGTTATAATATATTTTCGGTAAAAAGTCAAATCTTTTGATTAGGAATAAATTCAAAATCTAGGGCTTCTGCCAAAGTAAATGGGCAATAGTTCGGGAATTTCTCTAGGTTTATCCCTGTTTCAATGGCGGCTTTTTTTCTGGCCTTATTGTAGCATTTTTTTAAATTTTCTTCTGTTAAAAAAATCTTAAGACTAGGGCTATTTTCTAAATCTTCTTCGATTCTTTCGCGATGCTCAAAAAGGGTTAATGCCCAGCTTCTGGTTTGTTTTTCTGGCTCTTGTAAGTATTTTAGTAAATGCCATAAAATCACAGTTAGATTACTTTTAAGGGCTTTCTGTTGACTGATAGACATAGATTTTATTTCTTCAATTAAATTCTCTAAATCTAAATCAGAAAATTGATGATTTTCTAGTAAAGATAACTTGCTTTTATACTCTGTCAATATTATTTTGAGATTTCAGGAAACCAATCCTCATTTAAAGCCTGTTCTATAGTGCAAATTGGAGCTAAACTGACCAAATTTTCAGCCATTCCCGATAGATCCAAAAATAATTTACGAGCATTTTGATAACAGGGCAAGAAAATTTCCGATAGATAGGGCTTTAAACTGGGACTGTCTTCAATAATTTGTTGAATTCGTAGGCGAAAGTTACGAATTTCATTTTTCCATCCTCTTTGATTATATTCTAATTCCGACTCCCAGTGAACCAGTTTTAGCAAATGTTCTAATAACCGAGTTAAATAACTCTTTAAACTTTGTCGTTGGCTTTTGCCCATGTCGCTAATTTCCATTTTCTAGTAAAGATATGGTTTTCTCTATCCAGAGATAGTAATCTTTTTCGTATAAATCACTCTTCATTGCTTAATCCTCTCCGAGAAACTCAGGAAACCAATTTTCATCTAAAATTTGGTCGATTGCTCCAATAGGTGTAGAACTTAAAAGTCTTTTATCGATGCCAGAACCTTCGATAAATAGATGGCAAGCATCCTCATAACATTGCTCAAGAATCTCGGTGAGGTAAGATACTAAGTTTGTATTATAAGTTCCATCCTTTTTGTTGCTAATAATTCTTTTTATTTGAATGCGAAAATTTAAAATATCCCGTCGCCACTTGTTTTTATTGTAATCGCGCTTAGATTGCCAATAAGTTAATTTAAGTAAATGTTCCAAGAGTTTAGTTAGTAACCTCTCTAACTTCTGACGTTCTCTTCTGGACATATCTTTTATTTCTTCAATTAAATTTTCTAAATCCAACTCAGAAAACTGGCGATTTTCTAGTAAAGATATAGTTTTCTCTAACCAGAGATAGTAATCCTGTTCGTATAAGTTCTTTTCCATAGTCCCTCACCTTAATTAACTATAATCTAACCAAATCATCAATGATTATTATCCTCATATTCAGGAAACCAATCATCATCCAAAGCTTGGGCAAGAGTGAGAATTTTTTCCGTGGGCAAAGTATTGATTTTTACTCCCATTTTTCTAGCTAGGATACGAAGGGCTGACTGATAACATTTATCAAAACTATTCTCTAGATAGGACTTTAAACTTGGATTATCATCAAGAACTTCCCATAAATCAATTCTAAAAATAGTAATTTCTCCTTTCCAGTGATTAGCACTATATTGACGTTCCGATTGCCAATAAGCAAGTTGCAGCAAATGTTGGATTATTCTAGTCAATAAACTTGTTAAGGTATGTTTTTCCTTGATACCCATACTTTTAATCTCCTCGAGGAGATTATCTAAATCTAAATCGGAAAATTGATGATTTTCTAGTAAAGATATGGTTTTCTCTATCCAGAGATAGTAATCCTGTTCGTATAAAGTCTTATCCATAGCTGTGATTAGGTGATTAATAAAACTCATTTTATCAGTCCTAATCTTTGATGTAAAAAAATTAAGGTGGGCATTGCCCACCGAAGTTAACCTTAATTAGCGCAACTAGAACAACTATCGTCAGACTCTCGAAAATTGTCCTTTTGTACGGTACGGATATAATAAATCGCTTTACACCCCAATTCCCACGCCATAACTAGGGTATCAAAGATATCTTTGGCAGTGAGACAACGGTTGGGTTCTGCGGGGAAATAAACCCCTTCATTGAGGTTGAATAATAACTCCATAGAAATCCCCGTATCGATCCATTCTTGCATAGTAGCGATCGCTTTCACCACTTGCTGCTGTTCGAGATTTTTGTTCTCTGAATAAAACCAGAAAGCTTCTTCAATAAAAGGTGGTGCGATGGGAACGGTTCCCTTTGCCCATTTATCGTAGAAAAAGCGACTATAAACCGGCAAAACACTAGCGGTACATCCCTGTACCAAACTAGAAGAAGTATTAGGAGCAATGGCGGTAATATGGGAATTACGGATGCCAAATTCTTGAATATCTGTTGCTAATTGTTGCCATCTTTGCGGTTGCACTGCGTTATTTAAAAACCATTCCACTGGTTTGGCACCGATTAATTTACCTTGGCTCCATTCGCTACCCAAGAAAGCTTGATAAGCACCGCGTTCTTTGGCTAATTCCATCGAGGAATAGGTACACCAATAGCCAATTTCTTCAAATAAATTACTAATTTCTGACAGGTTATTGTAGGATAATTTCCGTTTAGCTAACCAGTCAGCCAATCCCATCGCCCCTACCCCAATAGTGCGATATTTATCGTTGTGGTTTTTAGCATTATCAAAGGGAGGATTAGTGATATCGATAGTATTGTCGAGAATCCTGACAGCGATTTGACAATTAGACTCGATTTCTTCCCTGTCGATATTGGCTAAATTAAGGCTAACTAAATTACAACAATGGGCAGTTTTATCGGGGGTGACATTGCTGAAAGATTCGGTGCATTGTCCTGTTAGAATGCCGTTAAACATTCCCAGATGACGCTTGGGTTCTGTAAAACAGTAGGTGTCATCTCGACGACAGGTTAACTCTACCGATTCAATGCGGATAAACTGAGTGGCCGAACGTTGGGGTTCTTTTAAAGTCCATTGTAAGCGATGGGTTTTAAGTCCCAATTGACCAAGTTGAAATAGTCCGACAGAATTAATCAGTAAACGATATTTTGGTTGACAGAGATATTCTTGATAATTTCCCTTTCCATTTGGCATCAATTTATAGCCACCGTCATCCATAAAAGTAACTTTGGAATCAACTCCTAAAGTCTGTAACATTAGGCGAATATCGAGCAAAAATTGCCGGTTAACAGCAGCAATCTGGAGAGACTCGTTAGAACCATTGCGGGCAACTGTTCCATCGGCATCAAGTAAACCAGCTAACCATTCTAAACGAGATTTAATTGTGTAACCATTGAGAGGAACTGTAAATTTACTGGGAATATCTAACGGGAGTTTACAGACGATCCGATCTTGTTTACTGTCATGATATACCGCTAGGGTATCGGTTTCTTTTCTCCAAAAAGTACCTTTTTCAATAGAGCCATTTCCCCGATATTTGTTACGAATAGCCAATAAGGGAAGTAACTCTTTTTTAACTCCGTATAGGTCAACTTCTGGCATTCCATTGTTTCCGTAACTCCCATCTCCAGAAAAGAATCCTGCGGTGTAGGCGTAGGGAAAGTCAAGATCATTTTCTGACTGGATGAGAGGCAGCTGGTATTTAATTAATTTATCTCCTTGTTTGAGGTCTTTTGCCTCGACAATTTCCACGGTTCCCTTGTAGTTTTTCTGAACGTAAAACTTATGGTAGTAAGTACATTCTAAGGCCTCTCCGTTAGAGAAATTTACCTTTAATAAAGGCTGGTTTTCTCCAGTCTTTTTAACTAATACTTCTGACCACTCCAATCCATTCCAGACATTAACATATTCCCCCACCAAATCAGCGATTGCTATTTGTCCTCGGTCAGTGAGAATTTTTGTTTCTCCCGCGACGCATAAATTTACACCGGGGATATAGCCATCGTGTTTATTAGGATTAGCGCGATTGATGGTATCTTTGAAGGCAATGTAGGGCATTCCTGTTTCTACTTGGGAACGCATGATACTTTTAAATAAGTCCCGGGCATTGATTTTTTTATAGAGGAGAATCTCTTGATCTAAATTAGCTTCTACTAAACGATAGGCCTCTTCAAATTCTTCCCCCCATAGTTCCGCTAATTCTATACCTAATTTATTGCGAACTTCGTAGGGATCTACTAATGTCCACTCGTCTTTATTTATCACCCGACGCATGAATTCATCGGTGATAACTAATTGGGGAAAAACATCATAAGCTTTGCGTCTTTGATCACCGTTTTCTGTCTGCATTTCCAGAAATTCTGGCACATCTAAATGCCAGATGTCAACACCGATAGTTACTGCCCCGGCGCGTCTTCCCCCCTGATTTACTGCAATAGCTGTATCGTTGAGTAATTTAATCCAAGGAATAATCCCCCCGGAAGCATTAGCTTTCCCCATTACCCAGCTACCAGTGGCGCGAATTCTACTCACATTCACCCCGACACCGCCACCATTTTTTGAGATGCGGGCAGCATTAGTAATCTCGTCGAAAATGCTTTCTAAACTGTCGTCAATGGAGAGGATAAAACAACTGGTTAGGGAACCTTTGGGAGTGCGTAAATTGGCTAAAATTGGGGTGGCGAGAGAGATTTTTCTTTGAGCAATCGCTTGATAAAATTTCTTCGCCCAGGGGAGTCTATTAGCTGGTTCTTCCACAGTGGCAAGCAGCAAGGAACAGGTTAATAATGCCTCTTGGGGTAACTCATTTTTGAGTAAATAACGGCTAGTGATTAACAATGCCCCGGCGTAATCATAATCGATGTCCCAATCAGGATTAATCCAAGAACCAGCTTCTTTTAATTCTGCCTCGGAATAGATGAGAATCCTTTCGTCGTACAGCTGATTTTTAACTTGAGTTTTGACGGTTTTCTCGTAATTTCCGTACTGATAACCCCGGGCTACTAAGGTATCTTTCCAAAGACTCCAAATATGCAATCTTCCCGCCACATAGCGCCAATCCGGTTCCTCTGGACTACACATTTCTAGGGCGCAATTAATTAAATTATCCTGTATTTCCCTAGTGGTAATCCCGTCCCGCAGGCGTGTGGTTAAACCCGCTTCTAAGGCGATTGAATTGACTTTTTTGCCCTCACAAGCCCACTCTACCACGTCGCGAATTTTGCCGATATTTAAGCTTGTGGTGGAACCATCGCGCCGAATCACTCTAATTCCATGGCTGCCCATATTAGCTAAAGGGGTAGAACGAAAGGGGATTACTTCGTTATTTTTGTGAATGGAGACGGCAGTAGTCAAGGGCTTTGATTGCATAATTAGGAAATTGCGGCGTTAAAAAATTTGACAAATTAATCTATTTGTACTAGAGTATTCTATCAGATTTTCTGGGAAAACACAACATCTAGCGTGTTAAATAATCCTATCACTCTATATATGGTATAGCCAGGATTATTTTGTTCCCTAAAAACAGTGTTTTGGATGACATTTTCTGGAAAAAATTCTTGATTTTTCCCAGAAAACAGTTCTTTTGTATGCTTGACAAAAGAACTATTCTTTGATAGCAAAAACAGATTGACAAAATACTTTTGATCCGATTCTGCTTGACTGCTGAGGAGGTTGTGGTCAGACTTTATTTGTTCTTAACTTTTCGATAATTTAAGACAAGAGTGGATTAAAAGTCAAATTTCCTCTGAGAACCTCTGAGAGAGTGAATTTTCTCTTTTCGCTATTTAGTGGCTTACCGCTAGAATAATAGAACAAAAACGCTATATATAGCGTCTAGCGAGTAGAGGACAAGGATGAAATATTTAGAAGAATGGCGTGATAGCGGGGTGGATGCGGAGTTAATCGAACTCAATGTCACCGGTTTAGCGGGGTTATCTCCCAGTGAATACCTACTCTACTCCCAAGAATTACCGCGACGCAATGATGGCAGAGTTAGGGATGATATTCTCAAGCGTTATGAACATATCAGTCAAGGCGGTTGGTGGTGTTCAGGAATTGACTTATTAACGGGTAATTATGACCTTTGGGGCTGTTTTAAGCCCGATTTTCCCCGTTTAAGCCTTGATAAGGCTAAACCGATTAAGTACGAACATCCTCCCCAAACCCCTACGGGAGTCTTTGCTTTGCGGGTTCCCCTGAAAATTTGGCAAAGGATAGCCCAGCATATCAGTATTAATATTTTAACTGAAGAAGTGGATAATAAGCAAGAGGATCTCGGTTTTTGGTCCTGGGTAATTAAACATCCAGAGATACCTATTTGTCTTACGGAAGGAGCGAAAAAAGCGGGGGCATTACTAACAGCAGGTTATGCGACAATTGCCTTACCCGGAATTCACAATGGTTATCGTACTCCCAAGGACGAATTAGGTAGAAGAATCGGCAAATCTCATCTAATTCCGCAGCTAGAAAAATTAGCTAATTCAGGACGAAAGATTTATCTAGTTTTTGATCAAGAAACTAAACCAAAGAACCAACAAGCGGTTAATTTAGCTTTACAGAGAATGGGTTATCTATTCAGTCAGGCTAACTGTCAGGTAAAGGTGGTTACTTGGGATGCTGCTGACGGTAAAGGGGTGGATGATTTACTAATCAATCGAGGAGAAGATTACTTCCAACAAGTCTATCAAAAAGCTACCTCTTGGGAAATTTGGAAGGCAGCGAGTTTAAATAGTTTAACTCTCCCACCTCATCTAGAGTTAAATAGCCGTTACTTGCCAGATATTGCTATCCCTACATCAGCGCAGTTAATGGCGATTAAATCGGCTAAAGGTACAGGAAAAACTGAGTTTTTAGCTAAGATAGTTAAACAGGCTATTGCCAATCAACAAAAAGTTTTAGTTATTGGTCATCGAGTCAAACTGGTAGAGGAGCTATGTCAACGCTTTGGTTTAAACTATATCAGCAAAGTTAGAGATAATCCTGCGGCACAAATTTACGGTTATGGTTTATGTATTGACTCTCTCCATCCCCAATCACAAGCTAAATTTCATGCGGAAGATTGGCAAGGAGCTATGATTATTATCGATGAGATCGAACAAGTTTTATGGCATGGGTTAAATGGGGATACTTGTAAAACTAATCGAGTAGCAATTTTAAAGTCTTTAAAGTCTCTACTACAAACTGTGGTCGGCAGCGGGGGAAAAGTCTTAGTTGCTGATGCTGATTTAAGTGATATTTCCCTAGAATATCTAACTTCTTTAGCAGCTATTAAACTAGAAACTTTCTTGATTAGTAACGATTGGAAACCTAATTATCAGGAAGCTTGGCGAGTTTATAACTACTCTGATAATACTCCACAACAGCTAGTTAAGGATTTAGTTAAACATATTAAAGAGGGAGGAAAACCTTTTGTTTGTCTATCAGCACAAAAATTAACCAGCAAATGGGGGACAATTACCCTAGAATCTTATCTAAGAAAGCAATTTCCTCAGAAGAAAATTCTGCGGATAGATTCAGAGTCATTGCCAGATTCTAGTCACGCTGCCTATCAAGCGATTGGCAATTTAAATCAGTTGTTGCTTAACTATGATATAGTTCTAGCTAGTCCTGCGATCGAAACGGGAATTAGTATTGATATTCAGCAACACTTTACCTCGGTTTGGTGTTTAGCACAGGGAATTCAAACTCCCACTTCTATCGCTCAATTTTTAGGGAGAATTAGAGAGAATATTCCTCGTTATATTTGGTCAGCAGTGTACGGATTTAATCAGGTGGGCAATGGTTCCACTTCTATCCCCAAACTTCTCACCTCTGGACACCGATTAACGGAGGTTAATATTCGCTTACTACACCAATCAGATTTAGAATCTCTTGAGGATTTAGATACAAATTTTCAAGCGGAATCTCTCCTCTGCTGGGCAAAAATGGCTGTGCGAGTAAATGCTTATATGCTTAATTATCGTCAGTCAATCTTAGGTATTTTACAAGCAGAAGGTCATAGAATTAAAGAACGGAATCAGGAAGAAGAACTAGAAATAAATAATCAGTTAACGGAAGCAATTGAAGAAATTAGGGAACATAATTATCGTTCTGAATGCGAGGCAATTGCCAGCGCAGCCGAGATCACGGAATCAGAATATCGTTGGCTTAAAAAACAGTTAATTAAGTCAGTAAAAGAAAGGAGAATTATCAGGAAATATGACCTATACAAACGCTATGGAATCCCCGTCACACCGCAATTAGTGATTAAAGATGATCAGGGATGGTATCAAGAACTACGCTTACATTACTTTTTGACAATTGGGCGACAATTTTTGTGCGATCGAGATGCTTTAATTGCCCGTAAACTGATAGAATCAGGTCACGGAAGTTTATTTATTCCTGATTTTAATGGTAGTCAATTAGGAGTGATTATCGGGACGTTAGAAGTGTTAGGAATTCCCGTATTATTAGCTAACCCTGAAAGAGAATTAACTAATCATGATGCCGATTTACAAAAAATGGCCGAAATCGCCATTAAAAACCGCAACGAGATTAAAACTATCACCAAGATTAACCTCTCTAATACTTCCCGTCCTCTGACGATTATTCGTAATTGTTTGAACTTGTTAGGTTATGAATTAACCAGCAAGGGCAGCCAGAGAATTGCTAAAAAATCTCTAAAAGTTTATCAGATTGTTGCCCATCAGGATGGTAGAGAACAGGTGTTTCAACAATGGTTATTTAGAGATGAAAAATGTGCGGGAAGTTCTGAGATTTGGTATGAGGACTATCTCTTTTCTCTCACCCAGAAACCATCTCTAGGCGAACCGGAAAATGCTTATATTCAATTAAGTCTAGAATTATAGTCTAGCTATGGGGAAAATTGCCTATTTAAGCGACTTTTTTGCCTAAAATGACCACATCAGCCAGAAAATCGTCTAGATCGGCAATTTGAGGTAAATAACCCCATCGTTGAAAGCCGAATTTTTCAAAGAGACGAATACTGGCTTGATTGTGAGCAAAAATAATACAGATAAGATTAGATATACCCAATTTGGGACAGCGATTCAGGGCATATTCTACTAATAATTTACCGATTCCACGACCTTGATAATCGGGGGCAATATATAAACTAACCTCTGCCGTTTTTTGGTAAGCGACACGACCATAAAACATCTGTAAACTCAGCCAACCCACCACCCGACCTTCGATCGCTATTACCAAGATGGGATACTGTTCAGGATCGTGCTTTTTAAACCATTCTCGCCGACTTTCGAGGGAAATAGGCTTTAAATCTGCGGTTGCCTTGCGAGTGGGAACAGCAGCATTATAAATCTCGATAATTGTTGGTAAATCTGTTTCTTTGGCCTCGCGAATAATCATAGAATATCAAGTAAAAAGTAAAAAGTAAAAAGTAAAAAAATAATATTTCTTATTTTCTACCTACCTATCGGGTTGATTCTCAGGATGAAGTATAACCTAATTTTGCCTCTTTATCCAGCCATCTTACTTTAAAATTGAGTTTGATAGCGGACGGTAAACTCATTCAAATTGTAATCGTAGGAAAAGCGGATAAAAGACTGGGAATTGACTCGATAGACGGTTTCCAAATTGGGAAGAATATTAAAATCCGTTGCCCTGATCGCATTACTAACCGCATTCTCCACATCATACACGACTCCTTGGGCTAAGAGGGGAATCGCCAACTGAACCACTCCAAATTGAATTAATTGTTCTGTATTTTTCCCCTGTAAACCATTAAAAACCGACAGCAATTGTTCCCCCAAAAGTCGAACGATTTCTCCTTGGCTGCGGGGGGGAGTGCTGGTTAATTTAACTAGGGGAGTATTAAGCAATCCCTCATCTTCACCTCTAGCAAAAGCCACTGCTTGTAAACAATTAGCAGCTTTTTGTAATTCTGTATCTGTATAGTTTTCCTCTAGGGGAAAAGGTGGACTATCGGGACGAATTTGGCACACTTCATTGAGATTACGTCCTAAATTTGGTAGCAAGCGGTTTAATTCCCCTTCAACGCTGAGGGTGACATCGATCCTTTGAATGCGATTGAGGCTATCATCGGGAATTTCATTGCTAGGAAAATCTCCCCCCGGACGGGAGATAGCAAAATCGCGAGATTGAGAAAATTCGCTGAGAATTGTTCGCAGTTGAATATTAACAAAGGGATTAAAAAGTCCCAACCCGCGACTAGAATCGAAAACAATAACATTTTGATTGCGTCGGTTAAGAAGAAAACGAGTATCGATGTAACTAACCCGTCCTCGATCGAGATTAATCACTCCATTGGTTTGTAATTTCTCCAGTGGAGTGAGCGGACCGTTCAAGGTTAAAGCACCACTAAAATCAAATTGATACAAAGGTTCTTGTTCGATTGATAATCCTGCTAAAGACACTTGGAAATTATTTAAAACTGGAGTAATATTTGTCGTCTGAGGAATGTTGAGAGGCTGCAGCCAGCGACTCACTGGTTTATCCGTTTCTTGATTAATTTCTGCTGTGCGAGGAAGAAAAACTTTACCCCTAGAAAGACGCACATTCCCCCCGATAATTGGTTGCTGAATTGTTCCTGTCACCATGGCATTCCCAGCAATTAATCCCCGATAAAGACCATTAATTGCTATATCTCCCTCTTGAATATTAACTGTTAACGGATTAGGATTATTTTTGATGGCTTGAAAGAAAGGTAAAACTCCCACCACAGAAATTTGTCTGTCAGCGATCGAGCCTTGTAATTCCTCTACTGTTAAGCTTTCAGGGGTTAACCCAATGCGGCCATTTACGGTTAAAATCTCTGGAAAAGCAACACTGCGGATAGCGGCATTATTAAGAGTAACTATACCATTTGCTTCTAAATCTTTGATTTTTAAGCCCTCTTTTATATCTAATCTTCCCATCGCTGAAAGAACTACCTCTCCCTCACCGTTAACCCATTCGATGGCGTTTTGACTGATAGCTTCAATTAATTTGATTCCATCGGTTCCCAATTTTGCTTGGATTTTTAATTGATCATTACCCGGTAAGGGAGGATAGGGAATGCTGGCATAGATTTGGATTGATTCGGAGGAGGTTGTCCGCAAATCAAAACGATACTGATTATAGGTAAATAAACCAATTATATCCTGATTAATATTTTGGGCATTAATTGCACCGTCAATAAAGGCAAAATTACCCTGAATACGAGGATTTAATAAGGTTCCTGCAATTTGTCCTTGAGTTTTTAGACTACCGGATACATCCAAGGGAAACTGCACAAAATTTCTCAAGAGATCCAGAGAAAGATTTTCCACGGCAAAAGTTCCCTCTACTTTGTTTAGGGAAAAATCACCCGCTAAAAATACGGAAGAATCTCGTGATTTTAATCTAATCGGTTCTATCCTGAGCAACTGACGATTTAAGTTAAGATTAATTGTTACTTCATCAATAGGAATTAATTGGGTATCGGTGGTGACAATTCCGAGAGGGTTAACAATATTTACCGTCGGTCTTTGGGGTCGCCATTCCCATCTATTGCCCTGAAATTTTACGCTAAGATCTGGATTTTTTAAAGTCCCAGTTAAGGCTATATTTGCTTGATAACGGCCGCGAAAATCTAGTTCAGAAGGTATCCCGACTACCCCTCTTTCCCTTGCTAATTGCTGGATTATTTCTTCAATTTTTGCCCGCAAATTTACCCGTTCTGCTAGGGAAGCTTCGGGATTACCTACTTCTAGGGGACTAAGTTGAATAGCTGGGTTATTTTCGGAGGAGAAAAGGGTGATTAAACTGGTTAAATCATAGATACTAGCAACTGATAATAAATCTTGAATATAACCTTGATCTACCCTGAGTTTAGCTTCTATTTCCTGGGTTTGCCAATTAAATAAACCTTGCAGATTATATTGACTTGCACCCGCTTGTAAACTCCCCTCTTGCAGTTGAACTATGGAATCCCGATAAACCAAATTTGCCGTTAATTTTTCCCCGATTAAGTTACCTAAACTAGGTCGGTTAATCTCTAGTTGTCCCTGTCCCTGTAAGTTAAATAAATTGATGTCTAGATTAGCATTTACTTGTCCAGCAATAATCCCCGGAACATTGTAGGCTGCCGTGGGAGATATTTTCAGGATTTCTAGGGGAAAATCGGCAATCTGAACATTTAAATTTTCTCCGCTTCGTTTAGCTGTTGCTAAAAAAGGAGTTTTATTTCCAAAAGCTTGGCGAATATTTATCCCTAAGGGAAGATAGGGCAGCAGACAATTATTTTGTTGACAAGGATCGAAAGTCAGGTCAATAATGTCCTGATTTCCCCGCAGATTTAAACTAATATTTTGACCGATTCCTGCTTGCATAATTCCTTTTAAGATAGGTTCAAAGGGTCGATCATTAATGCTAAAGTTAGCTAAATTTATATCTCCTTTGATTTGTATATTTCCCACTTTTTGCCAAGCAGTTAAGAGATTTTTTCCTGTGATTTGTCCTTGAAATTCTCCGATCCCTGTCAGTGTCGATTCTCTGGGTTTCAAACGAGGATCGATCGGTAAAAGCGATATAATCTCAGCCAAGGGTACAGTAGCAAGGTCTGTTTTTGCCTGTAGATTTAAGTTAACCTCAGCGATATCGGGTTGACTGATAAGATTAGCTAAAAGAATATTTCCTCGCACATCAAAGCTATTTTCTCCCCACTGTGCCGAGAGATTATTAACCTGAATTGGTGTTACTCCCTGCCAAATTTCTTTAATATTTCCTGCTAAATTCGCCCTAAAATCTAAGTTAGGAATCGAGATTGATTTTATTCCGGGCAATTGTCCTAGTACGGCAGCGGGATCGAGATTAGCGGCAATAATATCACTTTGCCAGAAATTATTATTCAGTTGTGCCTTAGCTTTAATTTCTCCTTTGGCTACATTAATACGAGAGTTAAAAACTGCTTTGATACTGCTTAAGTTGAGTCGTTTTTCTTGCAGGGAGTCGAAAATAGTTTGGGCATTTCCTGCTGCTTGAAAACTGGTTTGGGAAATATTCAACGGTAGGGGAATATTAGTCTGAAAATTCTCTAAGCTACTGAGAATATTAAAAATACCGTTGTTTAACTGAATATCAGTATTAATCGGATTATTATCCACTAACAACCGAGTATTTACCCTAGCATTGACGGTGGACAAATTAGGGATTTTTCCCGCTAGTAAATTATTGATTGCACTGGTGAAATTGACTTGGGTTTTCCCTAGACTAACAGGAATATTTATATTGGGTAAAAACGGATTTAAGTTAATGCCAGCTGTATTAACTATACCGCTTAAAATACCTTTTTCCAGTTGGGCAGTAGTTTTTAGGGATCGATTATTGACAAATAACTGTATATCTCCCTCTCCGCGCCAAGTTTGTAAATCCGTTAAAGTACCGCTAATCAGAGAATTTATCCTGCCAGCAAAGCTGATTTTTGCCCTGCCTAAACTGACGGGAACTGTTAAATTTTCCACTAGAGGATTAAGACTAATCCCACTGGTATTAACTGTTCCTGTCAGGAAACCTTGATTCAGTTTGGCTGTGGCAATTAAAGGATTATTATCTACTAATAACTGCATATTACCTTGACCTTGCCAACTGCTGAAAATATTATTTTTATTATTTAGTAATTCTCCTAAATAACCTTGTAAATTAATTTGTGATCGCACTAATTTAACCTGGGTTGGTAAGTTAGGCAATAGGGAATTAATCGGCAATCCCGCTAAGAAAGCGTTAGCCTGAAGATTTCCTTGCAATACTTGACTATTGACTAAAATTGTGCCTTGTTTACTGCTAATTTCTAAGTTAGCAACTCCGTTTAAAGTATTAATATTAAGTTGGTCAATTTGGCCACTAACTTGAATATTAGCTGTCTCTAAATTTAAGGGTTCTAAGATTTCTAGGTAGGGGCAAATGCTATCTAAATATTGACAAACAAGAGGCACAAAAGGAGTCAATAAAAAGTTATTACCCGTGATTTTTGCCTGGACTAATTTGCTAGTAAAATCACCATTACCATTAACCTGTAGTTTGCCGCCATTTGTTTTAATGACCGTATCGGTTAAATTTATTTTGTTGCCCCCTAAAAATACTTTACCCTCTCCGGCAACATTGATTAATCCTGACTGATTAACCGTGGGTATTTGCCAATTAATTAATAATTGTGGCAGTCCTAAACTACCCCTAGCTTTAATATTAGCTTGCAGATCGTTTATATTAATTTTAGCGGGAATTGTTGCGAATTGAGATAAAATTTTTCTTGTGGGAAAATGCGCTTGTAAATTCAAATCAATCGGCATTTTTGTCCCGTCAAGAGGTTGATTTTTTTGCAGGGATTGCAGAATATTTAACTGCAATTTTCCTTCTCCTTTAATTTCTCCACCTGCGACGGGTTTAATTTGAATTTTATCTAAATTAAGACGATTGAGATTTGTTTGAAAATTACTGGTTATTGATTGAATAGGAATTTGCTCAAAAATAATCGGTTTGCTGTTGCTAACGGTTCCTTTAATTAGAGGTTGATCTAGTTTTCCCGTCACTTGAAAAGTAGAGCGTGCTTCTCCCCGTAAATCTAGAGGTGATTGCAGATAAATAATTCTTAAAAGTTGTTGTAACTCCACCGATTCTAGAGCGACATTGAGATGATAACCAGTTTGCCAATTTACTTCTCCTCTCACCTCAGTTTTAATCTTGCCAATAGTTGCGTTCGCCTGTTCAACTAATACTTTGTCTCCCTGTAAATTTAACTTAGTTGTTAGCTTAATTGGATAGGGGAAAGGGTGGAATTTTCCCGCTACTTCCGTCACCTGAAAATTGCCATTACCTTGAATTTGATTTAGCTTTGCCCAACTGGGAATATTGAGAGCAATATTAGCATTTACTTGTCCTTGATTTAATTGAAAATTGCGATTAGGAATTAAAGTTAATAGTTCACTTAAGTTTAAACGGTCGATCTGAAGATTAGTTAGGCTTTCACCCGTTTTTAACGCCGTTTCTCCTTGAATTTTTACTTGACTTTTGAGGATTTCTGCGCTAAAATCGTAGGTGAGAGGCTGCCTTTGATTATCAATAAATCTTCCTTGACCATCGGCCTTAATTTCTATCGGTTTTTTCAGGGCATAGGGTTGGATAGTAAGAGCTGCCTTCTCCACCTGAAAACCCAGATTTAACCTAATGGGTGCCTCCCGATCAAAGTTACTAGCTATTTTTTCTAAATTATCGAGCCATTGACCATTTTTATCCTGATCGAGATAAATACTGGGATTAATTAACTTGACATCAACCGGCAGCGGCAGACCTAAAAGTAAGGGCAGCGGATTTAATCCCAATTCGATCGCATCAATAGATAAACTATCAGCAGAATTGGCCGTAGCTGGAATTTCCGATTTACCGATACGAATGCGATTAAAATAAAAGCCCTCTATCTTACCTACCCTGACAGGTCTGTGCAGCATTTCACTGAAGATATTGTCTAAAATTGGGGTTAGACGTTCATACACTAAATAACGAGTCGTAAAATAGCCAAGGGAGGTAATTCCTAGGAGAGTAATTCCCCCAACAATTAAAGTAGAAGGCCGGCGCACAAATCGACCGATACTCAGAAAAAGATTAGGACGAGGAGAAGGATCACCAGGGGAGTTACTCATCGAAAAACTGGGGCTGAAACCCCGCCCTTTAGCGATAGCGGAGGGCGGCTTTATATGAGTTAGTGAGAAACAATTAAACCGTTAGAACGACGAATTAACTGAATCTTGCTAACAGCTATCTGTCCCA
>VYKY01000046.1_pt1 | contig 36167 bp, 31 predicted proteins | sample 5114441 | NCBI WGS metagenome assembly VYKY01 (sample SAMN12291804, study PRJNA351875) | freshwater metagenome | isolation source: freshwater lake | place: USA: Michigan, Gull Lake | collected 2013-08-08 | reverse complement strand
TAAACTAATAAAACGGAGAGGCTATGGCTTGAGAAACTTTCAGAATTTTTGGGTTAGAAGTATGTTATCTTGGCATCTTGTCTGTTGATTTAGCATAAAGAGTAACGAAGAGCCAAGATATTGTCATTGGCTTTCATCCTCCTGTACTTCGACAATTGACGGATTATGCAGTAGGATAGACTCGTTTATCCTACTGCAATTGATCCCAGTTAGCTGTCTGTTGCTTGGGGGTTATCTGTTGGTGACTTTGCTTTTTTTGATAGGACACCTTTTACTTTTGTAGCGGCTAAACCCAGTCCGAGTAAGCCTAAGCCTAAGATATTAGATGGTTCAGGGACGGTTTTTGTTTGTTTGGCTTCTACTGATGCATTATCTAAGCCGATATAATATATGTTCGCGGTTGAAATTCCTACAATAGAAATAGGAGTGGATGTACTCGTCGCAGTGAAATCGAAGCTGAAGTTATTCCACTGATTGCCAGTACCAGATGGATTGGACGTGAATGTTTGACTGGTAGAACCAGCAGTTGCAGTCACTGAGATTGGGCCTGGAGCAGTCGGGTTAAACGTTCCCAAAGATAGAGATAGGGTATATTGCTGATCCACAGTAGTATTAATAGTTTGAGTCACGCCTCCGTAGGGAAAATAATTATGATTACCTGCTAGTTCGACAAAGAAAGATTCATAAGGTGTTGCTATTCCATCGACATTTCCATTTTTTCCCCATGCCAGTTCGGCAGTAGTGGTCGTCCACCCTGGAATAACCGTAGAGCCTGGATTCAGAGATTGATATCCAAATGGTCCACTATTAATAAAAGTTCCGGCAGTATTTTCAAAGCTACCATTTTGGAGTAGGTTAACTGCTTGAGCAGAATTTATCCCACTTAAGGATAGCAGTGCAGAACCAGTAAGCGATGTGATAAATGCGTTGACAATTAGACGATTCATGATGAATTCTCCTTTAATTGATTACTTGACAATTGATAAAACAAGTGACTCTTTAAGAAAACTAAACCAAATTAATCTGGTTTAATTTAGCTGTCTGGTTCTTGGAGCTTATCTGTTGGTGACTTTGTTTTTTTTGATAGGACACTTTTCACCTTTGTTGCGGCTAGACCTAATCCGAATAATCCTAGACCAAAGATGTTAGAAGGTTCAGGAATGCTTTTGGGAGGCTGCGGTTCTGACACAGTTTGGATTTCAAGTTCAGCATAATCAATAGCAATACCATCAGGTCTCGTACCTCCAAAACTATTCAATCGAATAGCGGCATTGCCATCTCCCAAAAGAGAAAAGAATGTAGAATTGAGATTAAAAACTGTGACGTTAACAGGAATTAGAGTAAAAGCATTACCATCTGGGGTAAAAACATTATCAAAAGCACCTGATACTTCAACATCATCAATGAATAATCTATCGTCATATGGAAGTCCTCCAAGCCCATCTCCTGCACCGTTATCTTCTATATCTAAAGAAACTATCTTTAAAATGGCAGAAGTAATTGATGCACTTGCTGGAAATGAATAAGTATGCAACCATTGAAATGTTTTAGATGTGAAAAGGTCAAAATCTTGATCGGTTGCTTCATGTACAATATTAGCTACAGCTAAAGTATTGCAAGTATTAGAGCCTGTTCCAAAGCAATCTTTGTCTCCTGCAATGGATTCATGATGAATTTTCTCCTTGAATTTATTGTTTGGTAATCGAACTAAAGCAAGCGGCTCTTTAAGAAAGCTAAACCAAATTAATCTGGTTTAATTTAGCTGTCTGGTTCTTGGGGGTTATCTGTTGGTGACTTTGTTTTTTTTGATAGGACACCTTTTACTTTTGTTGCGGCTAAACCTAGTCCGAGTAAACCTAAACCCAAGATATTAGAAGGTTCTGGAACGCTTTTGGGAGGCTGTGCGACAGATTTTATTGCCAGACGATCGAATATAAGAAAATCACCTGAGCCACCACGAATACCAATTGAATTAATGGTTTCATTAGTAGAAGCATCTAATCGAATGTAGATGCTTCTACTGAAAATACCTAGTAGTGGTGCTGGAGCAAAATTATCAAAGTCGGCAAAATCTACACCATTTACAATTAAGGTAGAACTATTAGAGCCAGTGAATTCTAGATTGGAAATTCCCAAGCCAATGGATATAATTTTATTGGAAAAAGATAAGGTTGTTGTTGAATATGTCCGGGTTGGTTGATACGAACCTTGTCGATTATTATTCAAGGTTAAATTACCATCCCAAGTATTGCCAGTTAAACCGTCAATAGTAATGGGATTATAAGTCTTTGGTAAGCTACTAACGGGACCAAGATCTGGCGATTTCCATTCTATTGATAGTCCAGGAATTAGAGTGGTATCTTCAAAGTCTTCAATCTGAAATCCTGTTATTCCCGCGATCGCGTCACTAAAACCGATGGGTGAAAATGTGGTAAGTGTGATTGCCTGAGCAGAATTTATTCCGATGAAAGATAATAGCGAAGCACCAGTAACCATTGTAATTGATGCGTGAAAAATTAGACGATTCATGATGAATTTTCTCCTTGATTTAATTACTTCAAAACTTTGACAATCGAACTGAAATAGATTACTCTTCAAAAACTCAGCCTTAATTAAATTTGAGACCTTAATTGTGGAGGACTGATTTTCTCAAGATATGCTGGCAAATCATCCAGAGAAAGCAATGTCAAAAGACTTAACTTAGTTTCAACGACTTTCTCCAAAAAACCCAACACCTTTCCCTCAGACATCTCAGCATCAATCTCCACAAAAACATAACCAATTCTGTCCGATAAAACCTCCTCGGAAATCTCAATAAAATCCTCACCAGGCATCACAGGACAACACTCTACTTTCCCCTTACCCCTCACCACCAAATCCGCTAGACCGTAAGCAACAGTTGACCGCATACACAGCCAAAGTATTGAGATAGACTTGTTCTGCTAGAGCAAAATCCGAATGTTGTTGACAAAAGTAATCCGCGATTTCATGGGCTTTCCTTCCTAGAGCAATCAAAAATACAGAACTATGATTAATTCCTGTAGGCATTATCTTGATTTCCCCCCATCGGAAGCTTAAATTTTCCACAAGAATCCCTGCAAACTCAGCCAGTGAGTTTTTCAAAAGCTATTCACCTCCTTAAAAAATTACAAATAAGACAGAATTTCCTGTCCGATTAAAGGCGCAACCGTCTTCATCTGGCGCGAGAAAAAATTCTTCACCACCGCCACCGTCAAACTAAAAGAATCCGCAATCTCCTGCCAAGATCGCGCCTCCAATCGTGCCCTCAAAATTGCCTTCAAAGTCGCCTTCGGGCAATTATGGACATGATGGCGAGACAACAACTCCGGATCAGACTCAATATACTCAGCGATCAACTCCGACAAACAAAGCTGTTCCTCTGGCTGAGCCAAATTCTCAAAGACAACAGACTCACCGCTCACCTGCTGTAGAGGCGATACCGATAAAGTTGCCCTTGCCAGATCCAGAAAAACGCGATCGCCCAAAGCCCGATTAGCCCTTCTTAGCCCAGATAACCGACAGAGAACCGCCAACCAGACAAAGTTTTGCTGATTAATCGCGATCCCTTTAACCTGCAACGTTAACCAGAATCCCAGCCCAACCTTACCGACTTGACTAACCATTGCCGTCAGTTGGTACTTGCGACGAATCAGTTGCTGCTTCTGCGCCCTGATCAGCGGGTCAAGGGTTTCAGCATACGCCTCTCGCAACAGAATATCCAGCCGATAGTTGACCCAATCCAGAAAATTGCCCCGGTCAGGATCGAACTGGTCGAGGTGGAAAGCAACCCAACATAACGTTCGATTAACCGCATCCTCATAGACCTCTACCGAATAATGACCTCGACCCCGTAGCCGACCCGATAATCGCAGAGCATCAAGTAACCGAGCGATCGCGGCTTGCTGTTGCAAACCCACTGTCCTAGAATAGGAACGCGCTTGCATGGCGAGGTATTGCAGCTCATCATCATCGGTTTGCTTCAGGGAAGTTCCCCGATGGCGATGGGAGGCCATGGAATTCAAACGAACTTCAGAAGAGGAGAAACAGGGTTGGGTTAACGGCATAGATGATGTTCTCAACTGCTTTCATAAAAGAAATCACCTCAAACTCCTGCGAACGTCTCAAGTTGTTACAAAACTTTATATTTTAGAAATTTAATTGACGGTCAACCCCCTGATTGACTAAAGCGATTTCTTGGAATGAATATCCCGGCAGCCTCCATTAACGGTGCGTTCACTGGCGCTAGCGACACCCTACCTCGATCAATTTTGCTACATTCTGAATTTGGAATTGCTGGCCAACACCTGATCTTGTTGGCTCTGTGAAAGTCTGGGACTACAATAGAGAAAAGTGACAATTTTTGCCAGAGTGATCACCGAGGACTAATAAAGAATGACGGCTATCCTAGGGAAACCTGCCACGCTCAACACTCCGATTCTGCACCGTCTTGCCAATGGTTTAACGATTATTGCCGAAAGTCAACCGGTAGAAGCGGTTAATCTCAATGTCTGGCTGCAGGTCGGCTCGGCCTTAGAATCGGATCAGATCAATGGGATGGCTCATTTTCTCGAACACATGGTTTTTAAGGGAACCCGTAACTTAGACAGTGGTGAATTTGAACGGGCGATCGAATCGAGGGGAGCGGTGACTAATGCCGCTACTAGCCAAGAATACACCCATTATTACATTACCACTGCCCCGCAGGACTTCGCCCATCTGGCCCCGCTCCAGCTAGAAGTGGTTTTAGAAGCTTTAATTCCCGATGAAGCTTTTGAGCGGGAAAGACAGGTTATTTTAGAAGAAATTCGTCGTTCTCAGGATAATCCCCGTCGTCGCACTTTTTATCGCACCATGGAGACTTGTTTTCAAGTTTTACCCTATCGTCGTCCGGTGTTGGGACCGACGGAAGTGATTGAAAATCTTACTCCTCAACAAATGCGCGATTTTCATCGGACTTGGTATCGTCCCGAATGGATGACGGTGGCGGTGGTGGGTAATTTGCCTGTAGATGATTTAATGGCTATTGTGAGGGATTCTCTAGATGCTTTAGGCAGTAAGGGCAATTCTGGGCTTATTTCCCATCCTATCGCTAATCTACAGCCCGAAGCTCCTTTTAACCAGATTATCCGTCAAGAATACGAGGATGAAAATTTGCAGCAGGCCCGCTTAATCCTATTTTGGAAAGTGCCGGGGTTGAGAGACTTAGAAAAAACCTATCCTCTCGATGTTTTAGCGGCTATTCTCGGTCAGGGCAAGGTATCGCGATTATTTCAGTCTCTGCGCCAAGAAAAGGGCTTAGTTTCCCAAATAACTGCCAGTAATATGTCCCAAGCAGTGCAAGGGGTGTTTTCCGTGTCGGCCCAATTAGCCTCGGAAAATATCGAGCAAGTGGAGACAGAGATATTAGCACAGATTGAACAAATTCAACAGGAAGCTGTGACAGTTTCTGAACTGGAAAGAGTCAAAACCCAAGTGGCCAATCGGTTTATTTTTAGCAACGAAAGACCGAGCGATCGAGCCAACCTTTACGGTTATTATCATACTCAGATCGGTGATTTACAACCGGCTTTTTGTTATCCCCAACACATTGAAGCCCTCACTTTAGAGGACATTCAAAATGCCTCTCAAGAGTATTTAAATCCCAATGCTTACGGTGTGGTTGTGGTGAGACCAATCAGTAAACAGTAATCAGTAATCAGTAATCAGTAATCAGTGAACAGTAATCAGTAATCAGTAATCAGTAATCAGTAATCAGGGATAAAGATGAAGATAAATAAATAACTAATTAACTTAAAACTTACATCTGATAACTGATAACTGATAACTGATAATTTATAGCATTTCTGATTCACGAGAGGTACATTATCAATCCTGAAAAGCTTAATCAACAAAGGTTAAGCTGTGCCTCACAGATGCGAGAAACGGTATAAATAACTAACTAAATAACTAATTAACTTAAAACTTACATCTGATAACTTACATCTGATAACTGATAACTTACATCTGATAACTGATAACTGATAACTGATAACTGATAACTGATAACTGATAACTGATAACCTATGTGGACTCAAATTGCTCGACATATTACCCAAACCACGGAAAAACCTTTTGAAATTGAGAAAAGTCGTCCCGTTAGTGGTGGCTGTATCAATCAGGGTTATGCCGTCACTGGCAATGGTTTAATTTATTTCGTTAAGATTAACCAAGCGAACCAAGAGGCCATGTTTGCTGCCGAAGCTTTAGGATTAAAGCAAATTCACGCTACCAAGACTATCAGGGTTCCGGAGCCAATTTGTTGGGGAATTGCCGAGAAATCTAGTTATTTAGTGCTAGAGTGGCTAGAATTCGGCGGTGGCAATAGTCAAAGCTGGGAAAAAATGGGGCGAAATTTAGCTCGTTTACATCAAGTTTCCCTGTCCGATCGCTTTGGTTGGCAGTGTAATAATACCATTGGTTCTACTCCCCAGATTAATACCGTTAGTAACAGTTGGGCGGATTTTTTCGCTCATCAGCGTATTGGCTATCAATTAAGACTTGCGAAGGAGCGCGGCGGCAATTTTCCCGACGAGGATCAAGTTATTCCCGCTATTAGCGAGATTTTGAGTCAGCATCAACCCCATCCCTCCCTCGTCCATGGTGATTTGTGGTCGGGAAATGCGGCCATTACCGTCGATGGGGAACCGGTAATTTTAGACCCTGCCACCTATTGGGGAGACCGGGAGGTGGATTTAGCCATGACGGAACTTTTTGGCGGTTTTCCGGCGGCTTTTTATCGGGGTTATAACGATGTTTTCCCCCTCGATGGCGGTTATCAACAGCGCAAAACTCTTTACAATCTCTACCACATTCTCAATCACTTTAATTTATTTGGTGGTGGTTACGCTTCCCAGGCCAATCGGATGTTACAGGAAATTCTTTAAGGGTTTTACTTGTGAATCTTTGCTGAGGATAAATTATGTCTATTCGAGAAAATACTGTGATGAAAACTCCAGCGACAAAAGTATGTAACGATGCAGAGTTTATGGCGTTACCCGACGATGGTAATCGTTACGAATTGGTCAAGGGAGAGTTAACTAATATGGGTAATTCTGGGGCTTTACACGGTTATATTGCCATTCTTTTAAGTGCTGCTTTATTCGGTTTAGTAACATCTCGAAAACTAGGTGTATTATTGGACTCCAGCACTGCTTTTACTATGAAAAATGGCAATAAACGTTCTCCCGATATAGCTTTTTTTGCCAAGGAACGTCTGCAAGGATTGGAAGAATTGCCGACGGGTTTTCTAGAAGGTGCGCCAGATTTAGTGGTAGAAATTCTCTCTCCTGGCAATACAGTGGCAGAAATTGAGGACAAAATTGTCGAATATTTTGCCAATGGTACTCGTTTGCTCTGGGTTATCAGTCCGGGTCAACACTATGTCTTAGTTTATCGTTCTGGGTACGAACCGCAGCGATTATTAACATCAGGAGATTTTCTGGAGGGGGAAGAGGTGGTTCCGGGGTTCACTTTTCCGGTGGCTGATTTGTTTCAAAAACTATCTTTTTGAATCTTTCTTCTCAACAAATCGGCTAATAAATCGGCGCTATCACTAATGGCTAGATGGGAAGCTTGTTGAGCCATGGCGGCCAATTTTTCGGGATTAGACCATAAATCGAGGACTAATTCGCTTAAAAACTGAGCAGTTAACTCATTTTGACGATAAAGATAAGCGGCTTGAGCTTCAGCGAAAACTTTGGCATTATAGAACTGATGGTCTTCGGCAGCAAAAGGATAGGGAATTAAAATCGAAGGCGTACAAGTGATCGCTAATTCTGTTAAAGTGCCGGCTCCAGAGCGACTGATAGCCAGATTAGCTCTTTGCCATAATCCCGCCATATTGTCGTAAAAAGGCTGGGAAAAATAGTTAGAATGGCGCAAACTATCCGCTTCGGGGTCGTTTTCTCCCGTGAGATGCACGATATAAATTCCTTTTTCTAACCATTGGGGAGCGCTTTGCCGGACAATTTGATTAAGAGCCACGGCCCCTTGAGAACCACCGGCAACGACAATCAAAAAAGCAGTCTCTGGAATCGGTAAATCTAGGGACTGGGGAATGAGAAACTGCTCTCGTATTGGTGTACTAACCCAAGTGGTGCGAGTGCCGGGTAAATAGCTGGCGGTTCCCTGAAAACCGAGGGCGACCGTATCGCACCAGCGACCGAGAACTTTCGTGACTTTGCCCGGTATGTAGTTAGATTCGTGTAGGATGACGGGAATATTGGCTAAACGAGCCGCTAAAATGGTCGGGCCTGCGATATAACCCCCGGTGGTAAAAACTGCCGCTATCTGACGTTTTTTGATTAAACTACGCACTTGCCAAATGGCCCGCAGTTGACTGAACAGAATCTTGAGAGTTTTTAACCCCAAACGGGTTTGAAATCCCTCAATGGGAATGGTGTGCAGGGGATAGGTTTTTGGAACTAAGGACTGTTCGAGACGGTCTGGAACTCCTAACCATTCAATCTCGTAATCCGGCAAGCGCTCGGCCAGGGCCAAAGCGGGAAATAAATGACCACCAGTACCACTAGCGGCAATCAATAGACGGGTTGGAGTGCGTGCCATAATTCGAGAGAGGGGAAATTCAGCCCTAGAATGAAATAATCTACCATAGTTATTGATCGATCCTTACACAAACTATCACTAATGCGTAACTTGAACACAATCCCCGATAAATTTTTTCGTCAATCCCTCAATTTTTCCCTATCGTTGCTGTTAGGTTTGGGGTTAACTTTCACCCTCGCTACCGGCCTGCGAGCCGAAAAGCCAGAAACTGCTCCGGCTAATTTAAAAACGCTTATCTCCAAAATCGAAACGGCGGCTAACGAGCGAGATATCAAGCAATTAATGGAGTTTTATAGTCCGAAATTTACTAATTCCGATGGCTTGACCTACGAAAAAACTAAAAAGGTTTTAACTCATTTTTGGGAACGTTATAACAATCTAAAATACACCACGACTCTCGAATCTTGGAGTCGTTCCGGTGATAAGTTAACGGCCAATACAATTACTAAAATTACTGGGACGGGAAAGGTGCAGGGACGAGTGGTGGGAATGAATGCTACGATTCGTTCTCGTCAACAATTTCAAGGCAATAAACTTGTTTATCAGGAGATTTTAAGCGAGAGAGTCGAGTTAAGCACCGGCAAAAATCCCCCCAGTGTTCAAGTGAGAATTCCCGAAAGGGTGAAAGTGGGTCAAGAATTTGATTTTGATGTGATTATCCGCGAACCTTTAGGGGATGATTTATTGGCCGGAACGGCGATCGATGAGAAAGTAGATATTGAGCGTTATATTAATACAAAGCCTCTAGAATTGGAATTATTACAGTCCGGCGGTTTATTTAAGCGGGTAAAAGCCCCGGCAACACCGGAAAATCGTTGGTTATCGGCGATTTTAATTCAAGGAGATGGGATTGTTGTCGTTACTCAACGGGTTAAGGTAGAAAAATAAATTTTATCTAAGTAGGGTTTGCTGAAAAAGCTTGTTGGTGGGGTGTCGGGTTTTATTCCCCCCGTTCACTCCAATGACTGGCACTTTCAGGCAATTTAATCCTTATTTTTGCCGTTTTTGAACCCTCAAAAATTAATTATGCAAGAGGTTTAATATAGCGTTTCCTGTTCACAAGAGATACATTATCGATCCTAAAAAGCTTAATCAGCAAAGGTTCAAGTGTAACTCACAGATGCGAGAACCGCTATAAATACTCTGATTAACCATAGAGGTGGGAAACATCGCTCGTCCATACTTTAAATTTTGTTAAATTTACTTGACCAAAAGACGTTGTTAGGGAAGCATCGACGGCATCTAAGCCGCGAGCCATTAAAATCCGCCCGATTCTGGGGGTGTTATGACGAGCATCAAAGGTGTACCATTGATGGTCTAAATAAACTTCAAACCAAGCACTAAAATCCATCGGTAGAGGTTGGGGAGAAATACCGATATCTCCGAGATATCCAGAGGCATAACGGGCGGGAATATTTAAGCAACGGCAAAAAGTCAAAGCTAGATGGTTAAAATCGCGACAAACCCCCGTTCTTTCCCGATAGACATCATAGGCGGTTTTCGTCACCCGCGCGTATTCGTAACCAAAACGAATGTGACTATGAACCCAATCACAAACCGCTTGTACCCTTGCCCAACCGGGGGGAGTTTGTCCGAAAAGTTCCCAGGCAATTTCCGAAAGCAAATCTACTTCACAATAACGGCTACTCATTAGGTAGGGAAAAACTTGGGTTGGTAACTCTGCTAAAGGAATTTCTTGGGCATTCCAATTAACGATATCGGGTTCCCATTCATTCTCGATAACTGCTTCATTGTGAATGCGTATCTGTCCGTCGGGTAAAATTAGACGACTGGTTCGATTACCGAAGCTATCTAAAAATTCTTCTATTTTTGTTGCCGGTTCCACCTGCAAATTTTCCGATTGTCTAACTTGATCTAAAATTGAGGGGTGTAGATAAAGTTTTAACAACATGACCACGGGTAAGGGGGCATCAAAGCCAAATTCATAACCAACACGGATTAACATTAGGACTCCTATCTAGATAGTAATTTTGTCGGGATTTGTCGGGATGAAACGCAAATAATCGCCAGACTGAAAAAAGTTATGCCCGACTACTTGGTTAAAAGTTTGAGGAGAAAGTAATAGCCAAGCTGAAACCCGATAAGCTTTGTACAGAGTTACTTTTATTATAAACCGCCTCAACTAAAAGCTTTGTAACTTTGAAGACAAGCCATCGGGAGGATTCGCTCTATCGAAAAGAGTCGGGGGTGGATGGTTCCTCTAAGAGACGGATTTCAATGGGGATGTAGGCCAGTTTAGCAAAAATCTTTTGTTGATAACTGACGGGCCACCATTCGTAAAGAAAAATTTCTAAAGGTCGCCAGAGGGCCACCCAACCACTAATTAATAATCCTTCTTCTAAGAAGTGAATAAATGTATCGGTGCCGAAACGACTAATTAATTCGCTGAGACTCAAACAAACAAAAAGAAAGGAGAGACCAATTAGCAAAGATATGCGTCCCTGTCGCCAAATTGTGCGTAATTTTCTTTGTTCTCCCTGTTGGCGATAGTCAAAATAATTATGTAAAGCTGAGGGTAACAGATGTCGGGCGGTATTCTGTTCGTTACTGGGAAGATAAAAGACTAATTTAAGGGGGGTATTTAGGTGGAATTCATCCACAGAGTTAATAATATAGTTTTCGGCGTTATCGTCTAAATCTCTATCTAAGAATGGCGAAGGATCGAGAGAATTAAAGACTTGCTGTAACTGATTAAGTTTAATTTCAATTAAGTAAGTTCCTTCCTCCTCTCGATAATAGGATTGTAATTTATTTACCAGTTTAGACATTAGTTATTAATGTTAAGCAAATGGGGTGAACTGACACAACTAAAATCTACTACTAGAAGTTACTTCATCTTGCTCATACAGGCTGAGAATTGAGCTATCTGTGAGAACATTTTAGCTGTATCAGTCCCAGATCATTAATTTAATTTATCGACCAAAACCAGCGTACCAAAAATAGGTGGCCATCGGGATTACTGTGGCTAAAACCAGTAAAACTATCACCCAAATTGTGGCGCTTTTATCGTCAGTTTCTTCTGCGGTAGTAAAGGTACTTTCGATATTAATTGTCGCTACTTCCGGCGGACCGGGATCCGCTTCTCCAGAAAGTACCGCCGTTAGACGACGACTAGCATCGAGTAAAGCTTGATTATATTTTCCCCCATCTTTGAGGGGAACTGCCATAGTTTCCGAGAGGATACTATCAGCAATAGCATCGGTTAATAGGGGTTTTGCTTCCTCCCCAACCCGCATAGCAGTTTTATTGGTTAAAGTATCAAGAACGATGATAGTTTGATTGGCACGATCTTCGGGGTTAGGATACCATTCTCTCAGGATATCATCGGCTAAATTGTCAATTTTTTGACCGTAATCCAAGCGCCGGACTACCACCATTCTCACTTCCTGGCCGGTTTTTTCGGCGAGGTTTTTCAGATCTTTATTTAATTTTCCTTCGTTAGCGGCACTAATGGCCGAAACGGGATCGACCACATAAGTGGGCGCTCCGGAGCTTAAAATAGGGAGGTCATAGACTCCCATGGCAGCAGCCGGTGATAGGGAAACACCCAAGGCTACACAGCAGGAGAGAAGGAGAGAAGCTAATAATTTGAGCATATTGATTCGGTAAAATTCCTATAGAACATAATAGGGGAAAAGTTTCCTGTTTTTTGAGTCGGGAGACGGGAGACGGGGTGATGGGGAGTATTTTCAGTGAACAGTGAACAGTGAACAGTAATCAGTGAACTGAAAACCCACATCTGATAACTGATAACTCACATCTGATAACTGATAACTGATAACTGATAACTGATTATGAGTGATTTTGAGGAACTAGAGTCTAAAAAACGGGAAAAAGCCCTAGAAATGCAGGCACATCGCGATAATTTGCTCTCGCGGGTGACAAGATTACTAATTTCTCAAGATATCCACTTGGCGATCGATCATACCCTAGAACTGCTCTGTCAATTTACCCAGAGTGCGCGCTGTTACATTATTCAATATTCCACCTGTCGTCAGCAGTGGAGTATGGTTTATGAATGCTGTCACCCCGACTATCCGCAAGTTATCCCGATTCGGGAAGAATCACAAAATCTCTCGACGGAAACCTTTCCCTGGTTTTCTGAACAATTATTAAACGGTATTCCAGTTAAACTGAACTCTTTAGACGATTTACCCGCTACTGCTATCCCTGAAAGAACTATTCTCGCTCATAGTTCTACTCCCTGTCTCTTAATCGTTCCCATGTGGGATAGTTGTGGGGTAACGGTGGGTTATCTGGGATTGGATGCAAGTGCAGAAAAGCAATGGACGAAGGAAGATGTCACCTTTGTCCGGTTGGTGGGAGAATTAATTGCGATCGCACAAAGTAGATATGAAGCGGAAAAAGGATTAAAAGAGGCTAAAGAAGCGGCAGTTAAGGCAAATAAAGCTAAAAGTGAGTTTCTAGCTAACATGAGCCACGAATTACGCACTCCTCTTAATGCTATCTTGGGTTTTACTCGCTTAATATCCCGGGATAGCAGCGTCAGCAGTGAATATCGGCAATATTTGGAAATTGTCAATCGTAGCGGAGAACATTTATTAGAGTTAATCAACGATATTCTAGAAATGTCGAAGATAGAAGCGGGAAGAACGGTTTTTAATCCTAGTAATTTTGATTTATACGCTCTTTTAGATAATATTGCCGAAATGCTACGCTCACAAGCGCAGGCAAAAGCTTTAAGCTTAATTTTTGATCGCAGCTCCGATCTGCCTCAATATATATGTACTGATGAAAGTAAATTGCGACAGGTGTTAATCAATCTCTTGGGTAACGGATTGAAGTTTACTGAGTCGGGAGGGGTAACTCTCCGGGTAAAATTAGGGGAGAAAAGAGAAGATTATCAGCGATTGGTCTGGGAAATTGAAGATACAGGACTAGGAATCGCTCCAGAGGAGATTTATAAGCTATTTCAACCCTTTAACCAAACGGAAACGGGACGAAAATCCCAACAGGGGACAGGATTGGGTTTACCTATCAGTAAAAAATTTGTTGAGTTGATGGGAGGTGCGATCGGAGTTAGTAGTATTCTGGGTCAAGGAAGTATTTTTAGTTTTGATATTCAGGTGGGTTTGGTGGGAGAAAATGAGATTAAAACCGAAACCAATAGGGCAAAAGTTATCGCTTTAGCCGAAAATCAGCCTAAATATCGCATATTAGTCGTCGATGATCGACCAGAAAGCCGTTTGCTGTTGCTGAAACTCCTGGCTACCCTAGGATTATCCGTGCAAGAGGCCGCTAATGGTCAAGAAGCGATCGCAATTTGGCAAGCATGGCAACCTCATCTTATCTGGATGGATATGAGAATGCCAGTGAAAGACGGTTACGAAGCAACTAGGGAAATTCGGCAGTTAGAGGCTGATAATCGCGGAAAAACGGTGATAATTGCCCTAACTGCCAGCGCTTTTGAAGAGGATCGCGCCTTGGTTATTGCCGCCGGTTGTGATGATTTCGTGCGTAAACCTTTCCGAGAGGAAGTTATCTGGCAAAAAATGAGCGAATATCTAGGATTAAAATATATTTATGCCGATAATGAGCCAAATCAACCCAATTATTCGCCAGTTTTCCTCGATTCCCTGCAATCGCTATTAAAATTAATCAGTCCCGTCTGGATTAGACAATTGCAACAAGCAGCGCGAGAATGTGATGATGAAAAAATTATCGCCCTAACCGCAGAAATTCCCGCCGATTATGCTATCCTTGCCCAAGGTTTACAACAGTTAGCCGGAGAATTTTCCTTTGATGCGATCAAAACCATAATTAGAGATTTAAACATATCTTAAGAGAGTATTTTATCTATATCTCAAAAACGTGATATTCTAAAGGCATAAATCCCTAAATATGGCAATTTTAAAAGATGAAACTGTTAAAAATGCTCATCGGCACTTGGTTAATACTGCCGATTTTTTCTGTTCAAGCTCAAGTCCCCTCGCTTCCCCCAATTAAGCAAAATTCCCCCAATCTTGGTGATCTACCCAATGATCCCACCCAGCAGAAAAATTGGCTTTGTAACCGAGGAGATCAACGCATTGCTGTGGCTGCCAAAGAAGAGAAAGGTTGGAAAGAATTAATTGAAAAACAAGGTTGGCAATGTGGTGAAGGAAATACCGATATACCCGATCAAACTCTCGGCTTTTCCTGTGAACCAGAACAAACCCTCGGCCTCTTGACAGTTTACTGGTTAAATGGTAGTAATGGTCAACAACAATTAAGCCAATGGCGAGATAAATTAGCAGCACAACAGGGGATGGTTTGTACCATCAATAACGTGCGGTTATTCGATACCCAAGAAAATATACCCAATCCATTACAACCATGATTAAATTAGCAGTTTTACCTCAATCTATCCTCCTAGGTATCAGTTTACTATTCAATAATTCTCTGCCCTTACTTGCCCAATCTACACCCCTGAGCGTGGATAATTTAAGAAACACCGTCTATAATATTCCCAATCGGGGTTCCGTAATTGTCAGCGATGGTATTTTTCAATCCAATGAGGGACAGATTTTAGGAGTGCAAGTCAGTCGAGAAGCTTTGATGGGGGACTATAATAATGATCAAAGGACTGATGGGATTGCCGTGTTAAGAGTGATTACCAGAGATCAACAGCAATTACATTATTTAGCCCTAGTGATTGATAATAACGGTACTGCCACTAACACCGATACTGTCCTGTTAGCAGATCGAGTAATTGTCGATAATCTGAGTGCCAAAGATGGTATGATCACCGTCAACATGAGAAGATTTCTCCCCCGGGATCCTTCCTGTTGTCCGTCGGGAGTTATCACCCAACAATTTGCGATTAATCCTAGTATTAATCAATTGACTTTACTGAGTACCAACGAAAGTCAACCCACCACCCCAAATGTGCAGGTAGTTCCCGCTTCTCCCCTGAGAATTAATAACAATAATCTCCCCTTTCAACCTCCTGCTGGGGCCATCCAAATCCGCTTTTAACCTTGTTTTTGGTGCGTTACGCTGCCCTAACGCACCCTACCTTTTTACTTAACAAAAAATGGCCTACAAATATCCCATCCAACGCTGGTATATTGCCGCAGCTAATCCCGAAAAAATCGAGGGGTTAGCGCGAGAAATGGGACTATCATCGTTATTAGCAACTATCTTAATTAATCGCGGTATTGATACCCCAGAAATAGCTAAAACTTATATAGATCCTGAAGTGGATAGCTTACCCTCTCCCCTGGGAGAATTTCCCGATTTAGAAAAAAGTGTCAATTTATTAGTAAAAGCGATCGCTAGAGGCGATAAAATTGCCATCTGTGGGGACTACGATGCCGATGGCATGACCAGTACATCTTTACTATTGAGAGCCTTGAGACATCTCGGTGCGGACGTGAATCATGCAATTCCCAGTCGCATGAAAGAGGGATACGGAATTAATCAGCGCATTGTCGAAGAATTTGCCGAATCGGGAGTCGGATTGATTCTCACCGTTGATAATGGTATTTCCGCTCACGAACCGATCGCCCTAGCGATAGAATTAGGATTAAAAGTTATTATCACCGATCATCACGATCTGCCGCCAATTTTACCAAATGCCTCCGCTATTCTCAACCCAAAATTATTAACTCCGAACTCTCCCTATCAGGGATTAGCGGGGGTGGGAGTCGCCTATATTTTAGCGGTGACAACTGCCCAAAAAATGGGTAAATTACAGGGATTAACCGAGTCATTATTAGCATTATTTACCCTAGGCACTATAGCAGATTTAGCCCCATTAATCGGGGTAAATCGTCGCTGGTTAAAACGGGGTTTAAGAAAATTACCCAAATCGCAATTAGTCGGGATTCAATCCCTCATGCAAATAGCGGGAATTAGCGAGGAACAAAAGCAATTACAACCGGATGATATTGGCTTTAAATTGGGACCGAGAATTAATGCAATTGGCAGAATTGGCGATCCCCAGATAGTTATTGAATTATTAACCACCGATGATGCGGGAATTGCCTTAGAAAGAGCGATGCAGTGCGAACAAATTAATCGTACCCGTCAAGAATTGTGCGAAAAAATTGAAGAAGAAGCGATTAAATTAGTCGAAAAAACGCCGATTCTTTGGCAACAAGATCGAGTTTTAGTGTTAGTCGAAAAAGATTGGCATCATGGGGTGATTGGTATTGTGGCCTCCCGTCTAGTGGAACGCTACGGAGTGCCAGTTTTTATCGGTACTTACGAGGAAGAAGATACGGGTAAAATTCGCGGTTCTGCCAGAGGAATTGAAGAATTTCACGTTTTTGAAGCCCTGCAATTTTGCCAAGATTTACTAGGAAAATTTGGCGGTCATAAAATGGCGGGGGGTTTTAGTTTACCCACAGCTAATTTACTAGCATTTAAACAAAGATTAAGTCAATTTTCTCACAAAATTTTACAAATAGAACAATTAAAACCTTTAATTAAAATTGATACTATCATTGACTTTAAACAAATTACTCTCGAACTTTTTCAACAAATTGATAGTTTGCAACCCTGGGGAATTGGCAATGAATTACCCGTTTTTTGGACTCCTAACGTGCGAGTAGTAGAACAGAAAACTATCGGAAAAAATCATTTAAAATTATTACTAGCTCAAACCGATGATACCAGAATTAAGGCATTAGCTTGGCGTTGGGGCGAATATTGTCCTTTGCCAAATCGTTTAGATGTTGCCTATAAACTAAAAGAAAATACTTGGAACGGCAATACAACTATAGAAATTGAATTAGTGGGAGTGCGATTACCCCAAGAAAATAATAATATTAAAAAAGCAATTTTTATGCACGCCGAAAAAATGTATCAATGTAGTTTTTGGGGTGATTTAAACGAGATTCGCATCAAAAATGAACAGGGCGATATTTTAGTCGTGCAGAAAGGGCAGCGAATTGGTTTATTAGGCAAAAATCGGCAACAAGCTAGAGAAGTCAACGTGACTGAACCCCGTTTTTATACTTTAATTAAAGTTGCCATCAAAGCTTTGGCTATCTAGGTCTGGCTGAATAAACCTAATACCAAATCCGTTTTTAATAGTGTGATTAACTCTCAAGTTATAAATTGTTTCTCCCTGCTCCCCACACCCCACACCCCACACCCTTTGACGATGAACCAAACCATAGTGATCAAAATCGGTACTTCCAGTTTGACCGATAATGAAACTGGCCAATTATCCCTCTCCACGATCGCCGCTTTAGTGGAAGTCCTCACCCGGTTGCGCGCTGCCGGTCATCGGGTGGTATTAGTATCTTCTGGTGCTGTGGGAGTGGGCTGCCGTCGTCTGGGAATACAGGAAAGACCGAAAAAAATCGCCCTCAAACAAGCGATCGCCGCCGTCGGTCAAGGTCGTCTGATGCGGATCTATGATGACCTCTTTACCAGTCTTGGTCAACCGATCGCCCAAATTTTGCTGACCCGTCCCGAATTAATGGAACGCACCTGTTATGTCAACGCCTATAATACTTTTCAGGCTTTGTTTGAATTAGGGGTGATTGCCATTGTCAACGAAAATGACACCGTGGCGATCGATGAGTTAAAATTCGGCGATAATGACACCTTATCAGCCCTTGTAGCCAGTTTAATCGAGGCTGACTGGTTATTTATCCTCACCGATGTGGATCGCCTCTACAGTGCCGATCCGCGGCTATTTCCCGAAGCGGCGGCCATTGCCCGAGTTAGTCCCGCGGAATTAGCGCAACTATCGATCGATGCCGGTAGTAGTGGCAGTCAGTGGGGGACCGGGGGTATGGCGACTAAATTGGCAGCGGCCCGGATTGCCACCAGCGCCGGGGTAGAAATGGCGATTACTAGGGGACGGCAGCCCAGCAATATCTTAAAAATTATGGCAGGAGAGGCGATTGGAACCCGTTTTGAAGCCCAAAAACGCAGTGATAACGCCCGCAAACGCTGGATCGCCTACGGACTAATGCCCATGGGTAAAATCTATCTCGATGCTGGGGCGATTCAAGCCATTTGTCAGGGGGGAAAATCTCTCCTAGCGGCCGGGATTACCAAAGTGGCAGGGGAATTTAGCGCCTCCGAATCGGTGCAATTGTGCGATCAAGAAGGCCGGGAATTGGCTAGGGGAATTGTTAATTATAGTAGTGAGGAGATCGATCGAGTTAAAGGTCAACATTCCGAGCGTATTGCCAGTTTATTAGGTTATATGGCCGCAGAAACCATTATTCATCGGGATAATCTCGTTATTTTGAGCGCCTCGTCAAATAAGGGATAATTCCGCCACTCAGAGCAAGTCCACCCAATGCCTTAAATGTAAAGAAATGTCTCAAAAAAACAACAAATTGTTAGACAAGCAAGAGAGTTAGACTAGGGATGTCCCCCGAAGTTCAACCCTGTGAGATTATAAATAAAGCGAAACTCAAAAATGTCTTTATTGCTGTTGGGAGAAACTTAATAATGCGAGACGCGGTAACTAGCCTGATTAGAAAATACGATGTCACCGGACGTTATCTCGATCGAGATGCGATCGATAATCTTAAACAATATTTCACCTCGGGAACTGCCCGTCTAGCTGCCGCCGCCCTAATTAACGCTAATTCGGCGGCGCTCGTGCGTGGGGCGGCGATTCGTCTATTTGAAGAAGTTCCCGAATTGATCCGCGCTGGGGGTAATGCCTACACCACCCGTCGTTATTCTGCCTGTCTGCGGGATATGGATTACTATCTCCGCTATGCCAGTTATGCCCTAGTAGCTGCTGATACTAATGTTCTAGATGAGCGGGTACTGCAAGGACTGCGGGAAACCTATAATTCCCTCGGTGTTCCCATCGGTCCGACGGTGCGCGGTATCCAAATCATGAGCGAAATGATTCAAACCATGGCTCTTGATGCGGGTATTGCCGACACCTCTTTGATCGCTGAACCCTTTGATCATCTCACCCGCGAATTAAGCGAAGTGTCTATCTAATTCAGTTGTCAGTTATCGCTTATCAGTTTTGTCCGTTCAATTTTTGATTGAACGAACCTGCGTCAGTCCCCACTCTCAGCCTAGGGGAGTGGGGAAGGTACAGGAAGGGGAACCATTAAGTGGTTCTCCTCGTGCGGAAGTATGAGGCAACCGCCATCGACGAAGAAGCGTCAGAAACTTCCCACTCAGCCAAGCGGTGGGGAACAGTTGATTAAAACATTGTCCAGCTTTCTTTGACCCATGACTCTCCCCTCGGATTTTCCCCTAGAACCACCGGCTACCAATAAAGATCCCCATCGTGATTATCGCGGACTCGATCGCAGTAAACTCACCCCCATGTATCAGCATTATGTGGAGGTAAAAGAAACCTATCCCAATGCCCTTTTACTCTATCGTGTGGGCGATTTTTTCGAGTGTTTCTTTCAGGATGCGGTGATTATCTCCAGAGAATTAGAATTAGTTCTCACCAGCAAGGAAGGGGGTAAAGGTATTGGGAGAGTCGCCATGACCGGGGTTCCCCACCACGCCCTAGAGCGCTATAGTCGTTTATTGGTGGAAAAAGGCTATGCGGTGGCGATTTGTGACCAAGTAGAGGATTCGACGGAAGCAGCCGCCGAAAAACGGCTAGTAGAGCGCGCTATCACCAAACTGCTCACCCCCGGAACCCTCACCGATGAGGGAATGTTAAACGCAAAAAAGAATAATTTTCTGGCCGCAGTGGTGATTACCGGAGAAAATTGGGGATTAGCCTATGCAGATATCTCCACCGGAGAATTCTACACCACCCAAGCCAGCGATTTAACGGCTTTAAGCCTAGAATTAAGCCGTTTACAGCCCTCGGAAATCCTTTTTCCCATCAATGCCCCCGATTTAAACCGTATTTTGCGCCCAGGGGAAAAATCTGACCATCTCCCCCCCTGTTTACCCGATAGTTTTTGTTATTCTCTCCGTCCCCAAACTATCTTTACTCTCACAGAAGCGAAAAATCGTCTCCTAATCACCTATAAAATGCGTTCCCTAGAGGGGATGGGCTGCGAACATTTACCCCTTGCTATTCGCGCTGCAGGAGGCCTATTAGAATACATTGAAGATACCCAAAAAGCCAATCAAGTCCCCCTACAACCTTTAAAAACCTACTCTATCTCGGAATTTTTGATTTTAGATGGGCAAACCCGTCGCAACCTTGAAATTACCCAAACGGTGCGCGATGGTAGCTTCTATGGTTCTCTATTATGGGCGATTGATCGCACTTGTACGGCCATGGGTAGTCGCGCTTTACGTCGTTGGTTACTGCAACCTCTCTTAGATTCTCGCGGTATTCGCGCCCGTCAAGATACTATCCAAGAGTTAAAGGATAATCCCTCCTTGCGCCAAGATATTCGGCAAAAATTAAGGGAAATCTACGATATAGAACGTTTAAGTGGTCGTGTTGGCGCAGGAACAGCTAATGCGCGCGATTTACTTTCCCTAGCGGCATCTTTAGTCAAATTAGCCGATTTAGCGGCTTTGGTCGCCTTAGGAAATTCGCCTTATTTGAAAGCTTTACAGCAAATTCCCGCCGATTTAGAAAAATTAGGCCAGCAGGTAATCGCGCATCTGGTGGAATCTCCTCCGCTGCATCTGAAGGAAGGGGGGGTGATTCGCGAGGGAATTGATGCCCAATTGGATGCCCTGCGGCGCGACTATCAGGAAGTAATCGATTGGTTTAAGAATCTGGAGACGACAGAAAAAGAAAGAACGGGTATTAGTAATCTTAAGGTTAATTATAACAAAACTTTCGGTTATTATATCAGTTTACCCCGCAGTAAAGCCGATTTCGCCCCAAAAGATTATGTGCGTAAGCAAACTTTAGTCAATGAGGAACGTTATATCACCACCGAGTTAAAGGAGAAAGAAAATATAATTCTGACGGCAGTAGATGAATTAAATAAGTTAGAATACGAGATTTTTAGCGATTTACGCCGTCAAGTGGCCGAATTTTCCCCAGAAATCCGGGAAGTAGCCACAAAAGTCGCCGCTTTGGATGTGTTGGCCGGATTGGCAGAAATCGCCGTTTATCAGGGATATTGTCGCCCAGAAATTGCGGATGGTCGTCTTATCGATATTAAGGATGGTCGTCATCCCGTGGTGGAACAATCGCTTGGGGCCGGCTTTTTTGTGCCGAATTCGATTAATTTGGGCAATCAGGAGGGTTTAGAATACCCCGACTTGATTATTCTCACCGGTCCCAATGCTAGTGGCAAAAGTTGTTATCTGCGACAGGTGGGATTAATTCAATTGTTGGCCCAAACCGGTAGTTTTGTCCCGGCAAAGTCGGCCAAAATCTCCATCTGCGATCGCATTTTCACCCGGGTGGGGGCTGTAGATGACCTCGCTACCGGCCAATCCACCTTTATGGTGGAAATGAACGAAACTGCCAATATTCTCAATCACGCCACGGAGAGATCATTAGTATTATTAGACGAAATTGGCCGGGGGACAGCCACTTTTGACGGTTTATCCATAGCTTGGTCTGTGGCGGAGTATTTAGCCACGGTACTGCAATCGCGGACGATTTTCGCCACCCACTACCACGAACTGAACGAATTAGCCTCAATCTTAGAGAATGTGGCAAATTATCAGGTAACGGTCAAGGAATTACCCCATGAGATAGTATTTTTGCACCAAGTACGACCGGGAGGCGCGGATAAATCCTACGGTATCGAAGCGGGGAGATTAGCCGGTTTACCAGCTTCTGTGATCGATCGTGCCATGCAGGTGATGGGTCAAATCGAAAAACATAGTAAAATTGCTATCGGTTTGCGTCAGGGAATTAAGAAAATTAAACCGGTTAAGTCAGATAATTCCCCATCTCTCCAGCAGTTAGATATTTTTGATGACAGTAAGTAGGGTTTGCGGCAAAAAGTTTTTCCTAGGGGCAGGGTGTCGGGTGTAGGGTGTGGGGTGTAGGGTTTTACCGATTTGTGTCTGTGTGGTTGACGAAAAGGAAAAATGGTGCATCTCACATTTGCAGAAACACCGACAATCAACAATTATCAGTAACCCTTAAACTGGTACAAATATATGAACAACCGCGTGTAAGCATCCCACCGAAAAACTAATGCGCGGGGGTTCTACCCCCCAAAGACTTGGATTGAGGGAAAAAATCGAAAGTAACGCCCGATTTTAGAAGATAGTTTTCCCCTTAAAAATCTTCCTTTTTCAACAATATTAAAACTGTAAAAACTTTTTAATTTGAGTCCAAAGATTGGTAAAAGATTCTTTCATTTCCTCTTTAATTTTCCAGCGTTTAAAGGCTTCTTCATAGGCAATTCCTTGATTTTGAAAAGTTTTCCAAGCCGAGAGAGAAAGAGGTAAACCCATCAGCAAAAAGATATAAATTGCCCAAGAAATTGTTCCCGCACTAATTAAATTAATGGTAAGAAAAAAACTATTAATAATCAGATAGCGAACGGTTTTATGTTTTAGCTCCTCGCGACGAAAGCGATCGAATTCCTGCCGCTTATAACTGAGCATTTTTGACTCTTGCCAGTCCTTTTCCGCTGCTTCTAAGTCTTTAACTTCAATAGCTAAATCGTCGGCAATTTCTAACAACTGTTGACGGGTAATTTCTCCCTTATCCCCTTGACGGGAGATAGCCAAATAGAGAATTTCCTGCACATCCTCTTGACTGTAGGATTGGGGAGGGAAAAAATCGGGGTTTGGCATAGCGATAGAGAAAGAAATAGGTTCCTTCTCTATTATGGGCGATCGATTTAGCGATTGACAGTTAGACGAGACAGGGAGTTTTTAGCTGATTTAACCATGCTTCTAAATCCTGCAAAGAGCGATCGGCATATTGACCGTAACGTTCCCGTTTATTGCGGATTTTTTGGCTAAAATTCGGCAAAATGCCAAAATTTGGCGGCATCGGTTGAAAATGTTTCGGTTCGGCACTGCTGATAAACTCAAATAATGACCCCATCATCGTTGTGGTCGGCAATGTCACCGTTTCTAATCCTAAAACTAAACGAGCGGCATTAGTTCCCGCTAACCATCCCCCAGCAGCCGCAGCCGTATAGCCTTCCGTCCCGATTAACTGTCCTGCCGCTAATAGCGTCGGTCGCGATTTAAACTGGAGACTGGAGGATAATAACTGGGGAGAATTGATAAAGGTGTTTTTGTGCATCACCCCCATGCGGACAAATTCGGCCTTTTCTAACCCCGGAATCAGACGGAAAACTCGTGTTTGTTCACCCCATTTTAAATTAGTTTGAAATCCCACCATATTCCATAATTGCCCCGCTTTATCTTCCATTCGCAACTGTATAACTGCATAGGGACGTTGATCCGGATATCTGGGATCCGCTAATCCCACCGGTTTCAGGGGACCAAAACGCATGGTATCTTCTCCCCGACAGGCTAATTCTTCGATTGGTAGGCAAGCCTCGAAAAATTTGGCATTTTCTCGCTCAAAATCCTTTAATTCTGCCTGTTCTGCCTGTTTTAGTTCTTGCCAGAAATGCAGGTATTGTTCCCGATCCATGGGACAATTGAGATAGGCGGCCTCACCTTTATCGTAACGGGAGGCCAGAAAAGCGATCAATCGATCAATAGATTCCCCTAGAATAATCGGACTAGCGGCATCAAAAAAGCTCAGATAGTCCAGACCCGTGAAATTTTGCAGATCTGCGGCTAAAGCAGCACTGGTTAACGGTCCAGTGGTTAAAACGACGATACCATCCCGGGGAATTTCAGTGATCTCCTGACGTTTTAAGGTGATTAGAGGGTGGTTAGCCAAGATTTCCGTCAAATTTCGACTAAAGACCCCTCGATCGACCGCTAAAGCCCCTCCTGCGGGGACACTGTGCTGATCGGCCTGGGCAATAACTAGAGAATTTAAGCGTCGTAATTCTTCATGGAGTAACCCGGTGGCGCGATCCACCGCCATGGCACCAAAGGAGTTACTACAGACTAATTCGGCTAAAAATTGGCTATGGTGGGCGGGACTAGAGCGAATTGGGCGCATTTCGTGCAGGATCACGGGAATACCTGCTTGGGCTATCTGCCACGCCGCCTCAGTCCCCGCTAATCCTCCACCAATTACATGAATAGGGCGATCGATCATAGTTGGGAGAAAATGGCTAGAGTAGGATTATTTTAGCGTCAGTTCCGAGTCACCAAAAAAATAGGCTGGGCTGACGGCGATCGCATGAAGATTGGGGCTGATCGCAAACTCAGGTTATCGAAAATTTGGGTTAAAACCCCGTCCTTTGAGGACGGCTTTAAGCTAAAATGGAAAAAGCGATAACCAAGCTAAAAACTGAACCTTGACAACAGATAGTAGGGGGTTTCGTTCAGAACAGACTTAAGCAATTAAGCGTTTTTCGGTGAAGCGTCAACCCCGTTCAGCGACCACCCTAAAAAAGTGGCGTGGTGAGGAATCGCCGTCCGTTTTACGGCGGCGAGGATGTCAAAATATAAGGAAGGGATGGAATATTATATTCTATCTCGGCACCGGTTTTGCTTTCGAGAAGGTGGCAACACCGCCCCACTTTCTCGCCATCTCCTTCCAGATGGGTTAGTTAGCGGTTTGAATTCTATGAACACCAATTATCTTGAAGAATACCAAAAATACCTAGCCGAATGGCAGAAACTGCTTCTGTCCGCTTGGGGTAATGGTGTTCCCACGACTACACCAGTGTTTGAGTTTCCAGAAACTTTGGTTAAATCCCTCGAATATCAACAAGAATGGGTGAAATCCTACCTAACCGCCCAAGAAACCGCCACCAAAGTTGCCCTCGATAGTCAGAAACAATTCTGGGATAGTTATTTCGGTTTTGCTCGTCAGTCCATGGCTGTAATCAATAAACCAGCTTAATTAGGTATCAATTGGCTAGATAGTTCGATTGGTGACTTAACTTCCCTTAAAAAATGAAATTCCTCAAATACAATCCCCTCTGGCCTTGTATTTGAGGCTTTTTTGGGTTTTATTCCCTTCAAGCAATCAGGGAATTTTGGGGTTTCGCAAAAATCATCCGTCCAGCAGAGGTTTGCAATGCAGATGTCACCACTACCCGCAATTCTCCCCCTAGATAATCTTTTCCTTCTTCTACCACTACCATCGTGCCATCTTCTAGATAACCGATGCCTTGGGTGGGTTCTTTTCCTGCTTTGAGAATTTTCAGATCCAGAGTATCCCCGGGCAAGTAGATCGGGCGTACTGCTTGGGCGAGATCGTTGACATTCAAGATGGTGACTTTTTGCAGATTGGCCACTTTACTGAGATTATAATCGTTAGTGAGCAAGGTGGCGTTAATTTCTTGGGCAAGATGAACTAATTTAGCATCTACGGTGCTAATATCGTCATAATCGGCTGGATGAATGATAATGCGATCGGGAAATTCTTCCTGCATCCGGTTTAAGATGTCTAATCCTCGTCTTCCTCTGACTCGTTTTTGGTCGTTACTGCCATCCGCTAACTGTTGCAATTCCTGAAGGATAAATTGGGGAATGAGTATCTGTCCCTCGATAAATCCTGTGTCTAACAATTGTTCGATACGACCATCGATAATACAACTGGTGTCAACAACTTTGGTGGCGGCCGCTTGCAGAGTCCCTTCTGCCACTAAAATTGATTCCATACTATTGGGGTTAATCAGACGCAAAAAAGTGCGACCGTGGGTATCAGCTAAACTAACCCCCAGATAAGAAAACATAATACTGCCTAAAATGGCGATTATCGGCTTAATAAACGAGAATTCTCTGGGAATCGGTAGGAAGAAAATCGGGGCTAGGATCAGATTAGCAATCAACAAACCGATAACTAGACCGACCGAACGGGTTAAAATAACTTCGATCGGAGTTTGTCGTACTTGGGTTTCTAGACGACGATAGGTAGTTTGGGCAACTAAACCAAGAGCTAAACCAATAATTGAGGCAAAACCCGCCGATAACCAGCGTAAAGCTTCAATATTGCTGATTTGCGACTGGACAGTAACCGGCAGCAAGTCCACACCACTATAACCAATACTGGCAATAGCGAAGACGAATAATAAAATTATGACGGCATCAAGCATAGGGATAATACCAGAGAGGATAGGGGGGAATGATGGTTGCTTTTATATTATATCTGTGGGCTTCTCCTAATTTGTGTCGGGAAAGTTGCTTTCATTCTAGGAGATGTTCTCCCCAGCCATAATACATCTTAACGAAGATAAACGAAATTACGGATAGGAGACGGGAGACGGGAGACGGGAGACAGGAGTGGTTTGGCAGCAAAAAGCATATATGTGGCTCTTAGCCCATAAAAGGGCAGAAATCAGGGTCAAATAGCATTAATTTGAGGGTTCAGCCCTGGTTATCTAGTCTAGATAGGCAGAATAGTGATTACAGGGTTTTTCATCTCAACCAAGTTCGATTTGTAGGGCATCCTTCTTGATTTTCCTTATAAGAATTTTTGTAAACAATGCAGTATAATTGCTCATTGGCTCATTACAATGAAATTGTACATAGGTAGGTCGATGCGATCGAGTATCAAACGCGATCAAGTGTGGAATGTCGGACATCTTGAAACCCTTTTGAGTCCTGACTTCTAACCCTTTGTGTCCCGTTGACCTCACTCAGGTCTGCCTACTTGGGGTGATTCTACGATAAATTCGAGATGGTGGATCGAGTCACGGTTAAGCCATCGGTAGATGAGAGTTTTATGGTGAGAGAATAGATAGGCGAAAGCTCGATGATGCTAGTCACGGGCAGTAGAGTTTTCTAGAGCCTTCCTTGTTTGGTGGGATTGCGGTTGAAGTGTTTTTGAGCTTCCGCAGTCACTTAGGAATAGTGGTTGCCAATAAGAATGGGGACAACCCGATTCTCGTCGGGGGGATTTTTTGACCTTTTATAGATGCCTCGTTCACGGGAAAACCGCTATCGGTATTTTTTTCGAGAAGAAAGACGGGGGAAATTATGAATACTATCTCTTTGTTTCCTGTTTATAGTTTATCGGATGATTTAAGCAATAATTTATCCTTCGAGCCGCTCTCAACAGCTTTGCTAAAAGTGCGAGAGCAACTGAGTAATTGGGCCATACAGCCTGATTTCATGGCCGATTTACAGTTAGCTTTTGGAGACAATTTTAATCCTGATGTTGCCCGTAGTCTTTCTGAGGCATGGGCAAGGGGCGATTTTGGTAGTTTACCTGAAATTGAAATTCGTTCATCTCAAGAGATTAATGGAGCATGGGGCGCTTTTTCTAAAGATACCGATCGAATTTATCTTTCCCAAGAATTTATTGCGGAAAATCAATCAAATCCAGGAGCAATTACTCAGGTTTTATTAGAAGAAATCGGTCATTTTGTGGATGCTTCTGTGAATCAGATGGATACATCTGGGGATGAAGGGGAAATTTTCTCGGCATTAGTGCTAGAGAATCAATCTTTTTCTAATGTAGTTATCTCTGAAAGCGACAAAACTGATGATACGACTCTAGCATCAGAGATTTTGCCAGGGTCCGCACCAGATCGACTCATTGTTAAATTTAAGCCAGGGGTTCAGAATGCCGAAATCAATGATCTTAAAAATGAGTTAGGGGTATCAAATACTATCTTGATCGGCTTAACAGGCGCTCAAATCTGGCAACTCTCACCCTCTGTATCTGTAGGGCAAGCCATAGCTCAATACAGCCAGAACTCTTTGTTTGAGTACATTGAACCTGACTACATTGTTCAGGTAACTGGCAGTCCTACAGTTCCGACAAATATACCTAATGACCCAAACTTTAATCAGTTATGGGGATTGAACAACACGGGACAAAATGGTGGGAAAGCAGATGCAGATATTGATGCTCCTGAAGCTTGGGTAAGAACTACAGATTCATCGGTAGTGATCGGGGTTATTGATACAGGGGTCGATTACAACCATCCCGATCTCAGAAATCAGATGTGGAAAAACCTAGGGGAAATTGCTGGTAATAGTATAGACGACGACCATAACGGTTATATCGATGATGTCTATGGCTATGACTTTGTCAATAACGATGGCGATCCTTTTGATGATAATAGTCATGGCACTCATGTATCAGGGACAATTGCCGCCCAAGCCAATAACAACATCGGCATAACTGGGGTCAACTGGAATGCCAAAATTATGGCGTTAAAGTGGCTTGATAGTAATAATAGAGGTTATATTTCTAATGCGATCCGAGCTATTAACTATGCTACTCAGATGGGAGTAAAAATTACCAACAATAGTTGGACTGCTGATCACTCTTCCCAAGTACTTTATGATGCCATTAATGCCGCTGGTCAAAAAGGATCACTTTTTGTGGCAGCAGCAGGAAATGACTACGGCAATAACAATGATGTTAATCCAAAGTATCCAGCTAGTTATAACCTCGACAACATTATTTCTGTTGCAGCTACAGATCGTAATGATAATTTGGCTACCTTTTCAAACATTGGTGCCCAATCGGTAGATATTGGTGCTCCCGGTGTAGATATCCTCAGCAGTGTACCCGGAGGAGGCTATGACAGTTACCAAGGAACTTCTATGGCAACGCCTCATGTCGCTGGGGTTGTCAGTCTATTGATGTCCAAATTCCCCAGCGAAACCGCAGCCCAGATTAAAAACCGCCTTTTAGCTGGAGTTGATCCTATCTCTGCTTTATCGGGTGTCACCGTCACTGGGGGACGACTGAATGCCTTTAAAGCGTTAAACCAAACTCCTACATGGATAGATGAAGGATTCAAAAAAGTGCCACAGCCTAGCTTACCAGTTGGTACAGATTTAGGCTATTTTATGGCTCAAGATCCCGATTCAGGCGACACTTTGACCTACGAGTTAGTTAGGGGACATGGAGATGCCAATAACAGTGAATTTACGATCTTTGGGGGTAACAGACTGAAAAATAATAACGACTTATCAGGACTTGATGAATTTACGAAGTGTATTCGAGTTAAAGTCACTGATCAGGCTGGTGCATTTTCTATCAAAGAATTGAAATTAGTAAAAAGTTCTGGTGTCAACTGGGGAGATGTCCATTTAAGAACTTTTGATGGGAAATGGTACGACTTGCAATCGGTGGGAGACTTTATTCTCGTCAAATCTACTGTGGATAACTGGCAAATTCAAACGCGCCAAGAAGCTTGGCCGAATAATCCTAATGTTTCTGTCAATACGGCTTTTGCGACCCAAGTTGACGGTCATACAGTTATCTTTGACAAGTTTCTAGATGAAGACAAGAAACTCAAAATTGACGGTAATCAGACAACATTAGTGAGTGGTCAAAGTCTAACCATTGGTAACTCTAAAATCCAGCGTCAAGGAAATATATACACCCTCATTTATGCAGGTGCAGATGGAATTATCTCAACTCCTGATGATGATAAACTGATTGCTTCGGAAAATCCTTGGGAAAATGGCACTTATGTCGATCTCAACGTTGCGCCTTCCTATGGACGAGTTAGCTTGCTTCAAGGACTTTTAGGGAATAATGATGGTCTTACCTCTAATGACTTCGCTCTGCGTAATGGAGCTTTATTACCCGCCGATCCATCTTCAGAGATAATTCACGGAATATGGGCAAACGAGTGGCAGGTTCGTTCTAATGAATCTCTTTTTGACACCCCTTCACCTTACGGTCCTCCTCCTAACAAAATCACTCTAGACCATTTTCCGCCTGCTCAAGTACAGGCCGCTATCGATCGGGCAATCCAAATGGGAATACCTGATGCTGCTTTATATGCTGCTGTCTTAGACTTTCTCGTTACCCAAGATCCAGGTTTCCTCGACGGTGCAGCTAACCAGTTCTCACCGAGATTCAGTATCACAAGCTCCTCTGTTGCCGAAGAAAATAGTGATAGTCACGCGGTGCGTCTAACAGTCAATCTTTCGATTCCTAGTACGCGCATCGTAACCGTAGATTACGCTACCCAAGATGGTACGGGGAATCATTCAGCGATCGCTGGTTCCGACTATACCGCCACCAATGGTACTTTAACTTTCCATCCTGGTACTACGGCCCTAACCCTAGATATCCCGATTTTAGGGGATACGGGTCTCGAATTCGATGAAAGTTTCTCGGTTAACCTCACTAACCCGAACGGAGCGATTCTCGAAACCGATCAAGGCAATGTCACGATCCTAAACGATGATGTAAATGCACTGCCCACTTTTGTCGGTACTAGCGGTAATGATGTTTTTACCGGGGGTGACGATAATGACATTATCAACGGGCGGGAAGGCGATGACAACCTAAATGGCGGTGCGGGTAAAGATATCCTGAACGGTGGCCTCGGTAAAGATGTCCTCACTGGCGGCGCGGGGGCCGATACCTTTGTTTACCAGAATTTTACCGACTCCCTGTTCGCCAATCCCGATCGCCTGCGGAGTTTTAACCCTGGTGAAGGCGATCGCATCTACCTAGTCACGACTCCAGACGCTACCTTCAACGCAGGGATTATCAGCGCCGCCAATCTAACCGAAGCGGTAAACCTCGCCTACGCCGATGCCGATCCCAACACCCCCGGAATGCAAACGTTAGGGGTAAATCAGGCGGTCTTCTTTAGCTTTGGTGCGACTACTACAACCCGTCGCAGTTATCTCGCTGTCAATGACAATATTTCCGGCTATAATGCGGCAAGCGATCTTTTCATTGAAGTGACGGGAATGGTCGGAACCTTATCCACAGGATTATTGGTCTCCAATAACTATTTCTTCGACGCTCTTGGTTAAGAAGAGATCGCATTTCCAATAAATAACCTCTTTGGAATATGCGAGATAAAAGTCAACCCGCGAACTATCATCCCGTCCTGAGCCTCGGCCTAGCCACGTCCATTACTCTGGGGATATTGTCCACACTTCCGAACAAAGCCATCGCCTTTAGCTTTACCGGTCCTTTCGCCCCGAGTAATTGGACATTAACCAATACCAATGCCGATGGGTCAGTGGACACCACCAATGCCTCTACTGGCACAATTGTACTAACTGGTGGCAATAACGGGAGCAATTTACCCGGTACAACCGATTGGACTATCTCCATCGACGCTTCTAGGGCTGGTAATATTCTCTTTAACTGGAGCTACTTTACCCTAGATACACCTGGATTTGACTCGGCGGGTTATCTTCTCAATGGGGTCTATACTCCCCTAGCGACTCAAGACGGGGACTTCAGTGCCGCACCCGTATCCCTTAATGTCAACATCGGGGATGTCTTCGGTTTTCGCGCGGCTACTGACACGAACAGTGACGGGCCACCCGTGTTTACTGTATTCGCTGTCCCCACGGTTCCCGTCCCCGAACCCTCATCAATTGTGGGTTTGTTAGCGGTTGTCGGCTTAGGGGCTATATCCTTGAGAAAACAGTAGAACCGAAAACCGAATTTAGATCGTCCTCACTGCGAACTCTGGTAATAATTACACCGCTTTCGCAGGGGACGCGGTTGACAATGGAGATTAGTCGTGCAGACCATCACCCTGAAGTAGGTCAACGTCCAGTTCTATTCCCTGCGCTTTAATACCCCGTAACCTCGGTTTATATTCATATTCCCTTTTGTCGTCGGCGCTGTTTTTACTGTGATTTCCCGATTTTTGTCGTCGGTAATCGCACCAATCCGGCGACTTTTCCCCCTGTGGTGGAGTATGGGGAAATATTACAAGAAGAAATTAGCCTTAGTCAGGGGACGGGGAAACCCCTAGAAACAATTTTTTTTGGGGGGGGGACTCCTTCCCTGTTACCGGTGGAATTATTAGGATCAATTCTGGATACTTTAGCCAAAAAGTTTGATTTTGCAGCCGATATAGAGATTTCTATGGAGATCGATCCAGCTACCTTTAGTTTAGAACAATTACAGGGTTATCTTAGCGCGGGAGTCAATCGGGTAAGTTTAGGAGTACAGGCTTTTCAAGAACCATTATTACAGGTTTCTGGTCGATCGCATACTGTTCAGGATATCTATCATGCAGTGGAATTAATTCAGGGATTGGGAATAGTTAACTATAGTTTGGATTTGATTTCGGGATTGCCACAACAAACCCTCACAGATTGGGAAAATTCCCTAGAAAAAGCGATCGAACTGCAACCGGCCCATCTTTCCTGTTACGATTTGGTCTTAGAAGCGGTTACTCCTTTCGGTAAACAGTATCAACCCGGGAAAAAACCCTTACCCGATGATGAAACCACGGCAAAAATGTATGTTTTAGCCGGTGAAAAACTAGCTTTAGCCGGTTATCAACATTACGAAATTTCTAACTATGCTAAACCGGGTTATCAATGCCGACATAATCGAGTTTACTGGGAAAATCGTCCCTATTACGGCTTTGGTATGGGGGCTGCTAGTTATCTCCATCAACAACGTTTTACCCGTCCGCGCAAAAGTCGCGACTATTTCGCTTGGGTGAAAGAAGGCTGCCCAATTGAGGTGGAGAAAAATAGTTTTATCGATGATCTTCTCGAAACCTTAATGCTGGGGTTAAGGTTAGCGGAAGGAGTGAGTTTACCGGCCATTGAAGCTAATTTTGGTTCGGAAATCAAAAAAGCAATTTTAGAGGTCTTAGAGCCGCATAAACAGCGTAATCTAGTAATAATTGAGGGGGATAGCAGGGTAAGATTAAGCGACCCCGAAGGTTTTTTGTTTTCTAATATCGTTTTAACCGATTTATTCGATCGCTGGCAATAGTTAGAAACTATAGTTTCCTAGCGATAATAGACAGCTAACCAAATACAAGGGGGATTATTGCTAGTAAATTCGACGCGATGTTTTTGGTGAGGAGGAATCAGTAGATAATCCCCTGCTTGCAGATTAACTCGGCTGCCATCCTCATAGCTAATCTCGGCAAAACCCTGTAATAAAATCACCCATTCAAAGTCAGATTGATCGTACCATTGACCGATGGGAGTGGTTTGACCAGTGGAAATAATTCTTTCCAGACGAATAGCCTGACTTTGGGCCAAAATTTCCAGAATTTCTCGGTCAGGAATTAGTTCAGGTAAATCAAAAATTGAAGCTGCTGTCATTAGTTATGATCCCTTTCTGGATGAAAATCTTTAATCACCGTCGGTATTGCTGTTAAAATTTTCTCAACGATATCAGTAGGTGTATCTAGGTCAGAAACAACAATCCGAAGATCTGCTTCTGCATAGAGTCCTCGTCTTTGTTCTAATAATAATTCCAGTTTACTTTCTAAATCAGTGGACTCAAGCAAGGGACGAGAGGTATCTTGTTTTAAACGTTTAACCAAGACTTCGAGAGGAACATCTAACCAAATCATTAAACCGTGACGAAGATAACTCCAATTCATCGGTTTTAAAACCATCCCTCCCCCGGTAGCAATCACAGTTTTAGTCAGAGAGGATAATTCGGCCAAAACTTGGGTTTCTAACTCCCGAAAAGTCGCTTCTCCCTCGTCGGCAAAAATTTCCTTAATTTTCTTTCCCGCGACCCTTTCTATTAATATATCTGTATCAAAAAAACGATATTGTAACCGTCGGGAAAGCAACTCTCCCAGGGTGGATTTGCCGGCCCCCATCATTCCTAGCAAAAAAACACTTAATCCCCGTAAGGAGTTAAAATCTGTTGCATTGTCCATAGTTAAAATTTAGCTGAATGTAGTCCTCGCTACTAAGGGACGATGTTTTGATAAGCATTTAGGAGTGAAAACCCGCAGGTGAAATCAGAAAATCTTCTCAGAACTGCCATTGACACCGACATCGTGTCAGAATCTGGATAACCATGATACCATCTTGGTAATTAATCGACAAAATCAGCTTGATTAATTTAATCAAGTGGTGTGAGGAGTGTGAACACAGGAGTCTAAAATTCATGTCCAATCAACCAGCAAACTTTCCGGGTAATAGAAATCAACTCAAACCGATTAAAGTCGGGGTTATCGGGGTCGGTAACATGGGACAACACCATAGTCGCATCCTGAGTTTGTTAAAAGACGTGGAATTCGTCGGGGTGGCCGATGTCAACGTCGAAAAGGGACTGGAAACTGCCAGTAAATACCGAGTCCGTTTTTTTGAAAATTATTTAGACCTCTTACCTAGGGTAGATGCGGTTTGTATCGCTGTCCCCACGCGGTTACACCATCGAGTCGGGATGGACTGTCTGCAAGGGGGAGTACATACCTTGATCGAGAAACCGATCGCCGCTAGTATTAGTGAAGCGGAATCTTTAGTCAATGCGGCAGCCGATCACGATTGTATTCTGCAAGTGGGTCATATCGAGCGTTTTAATCCCGCTTTCCAAGAGTTATCGAAGGTCTTGAAAACCGAGGAGATTCTAGCGATTGAATCCCATCGCATGAGTCCCTATTCCCAGCGAGCTAATGATGTCTCGGTGGTGTTAGATTTAATGATCCATGATATAGATTTAATTTTAGAATTAGTCGCCGCTCCTGTGGTGAAATTAACCGCTAGTGGTAGTCGCGCTGCCACTGATTCCGGTTATCTCGATTATGTCACTGCCACCCTTGGTTTTAGTAATGGAGTAGTGGCTAATTTAACCGCTAGTAAGGTGACTCATCGCAAGATTCGCCGTTTAGCAGCCCACTGTAAAAATTCTCTCACGGAAGCGGATTTTCTCAACAATGAAATCCTCATTCACCGGCAAACCACCGCTAACTATAGCACTGATTACGGTCAAGTTCTCTACCGTCAAGATGGTTTAATTGAAAAGGTTTATACTAGCAATATTGAACCCCTACACGCGGAATTAGAACATTTTGTTCATTGTGTGCGCGGTGGAGACCAACCTTCTGTCGGTGGGGAACAAGCTTTAAAAGCTTTACGATTAGCTAGTTTAATCGAACAAATTGCCCTTGATGGTCGCGTTTGGCAACAATCGGACTGGAATTATCAATATCTTAATTCTCCCGTGATTACCGCTTCTTAATTGTTTTTTCCCCGATTCTTTAAATGAGAGAATTGGGGTGAGGAAACCAAATTAGTTATTTTGAGAACTTTTCAAACATTTTTCTGAGGATTTTTGACCACACCATTGACTTTCACAGGGAACTCCATCACCGTCTCCATCCATTTTGACATTAGGGCAATTTCTCAAGAAAAAAGTCGCTTCTGCACAGGATGTCATCTGCGAACAGTGAGTTCTACCATCGCAGCGAAATTGTGGAGAAGGACTAGGTTTTTTCTGGGGATTAGGACGATTATTGTTGTTAGCTACGGCTAAATTATTGAGGGTTTGATTGCCAGAAATTGGTGATTTTATTGATATTTGTTCCCCCAGAAAAAACAGAATTAAAATAACAACTACTTTTTTCATCGAAAATTTTGGGTCTGAAACCCCGTCGTTCTACGACGGCTTTACTGTTAAATATTAGCGCATTTACCAAATATATGCTAAAATGTGAGACATGGAAAAAGCATATTCTTACCGATTTTACCCCACACCCGAACAAGAGTCGCTATTGCGGCGCACCTTGGGCTGTGTAAGATTAGTTTACAATAAAGCTCTCCATGTCAGAACACAAGCATGGTACGAAAGACAAGAAAGAGTAGGCTACGCTCAAACTTCTTCAATGCTAACCGATTGGAAAAAGCAAGAAGAATTAGACTTTTTAAACGAAGTTAGTTGTGTACCTTTACAACAAGGGTTAAGA
>VYKY01000028.1_pt2 | contig 39146 bp, 35 predicted proteins | sample 5114441 | NCBI WGS metagenome assembly VYKY01 (sample SAMN12291804, study PRJNA351875) | freshwater metagenome | isolation source: freshwater lake | place: USA: Michigan, Gull Lake | collected 2013-08-08 | reverse complement strand
GCCTATTGCCTATTGCCTATTGCCTATTGCCTATTGCCTATTGCCTATTGCCTATTGCCTATTGCCTATTGCCTCTATTTAGGCTAATTTTGGCTTTAAATCGCTTTAATAAATTAAATTTGCTCATTTAAACCCGATAAGATTGGTGAGCTAATAAATTATTTTCGATCGGGATCGCAAAGTTCAACCTTTAAGGTATGATTGGGAACATTAATTATTTTTTTATGTATTGCACTAAAACGTAGAGGGCAAGCAGCAGTGATTAGAGTAGCGATCAATGGTTTCGGACGGATTGGACGTAATTTCCTAAGATGTTGGTTAGGACGGACTGATAGTGGCTTGGAGGTAGTGGGGATCAATGATACATCCGATCCCCGAAGTAACGCTCACCTGCTCAAATATGACTCGATGTTAGGCAAACTTAACGCTGATATCGATGCCGATGATAATTCTTTAATTGTTAACGGTAAAACCATTAAATGTTATTCCGATCGCAATCCCCTCAATCTGCCCTGGGCAGAATGGGGTGTAGATCTAGTGATCGAAGCTACCGGTGTTTTCGTCGATGAAGAGGGCGCTTCTAAGCATATTGTCGCAGGAGCTAAAAAAGTCCTCATTACCGCACCGGGTAAAGGTTCGGGTGTGGGAACCTATGTCGTCGGTGTCAACGCTCACGAATACGAACACGATAAATACAATGTCATCAGCAATGCCAGTTGTACCACCAACTGTCTTGCTCCTGTCGTCAAAGTGATTCACGAAAACTTCGGCATCATCAAAGGGACGATGACCACCACCCACAGTTACACTGGTGATCAACGCATTCTCGATGCTAGTCACCGGGATCTCCGTCGCGCTCGCGCCGCTGCCGTTAACATCGTTCCCACCTCCACCGGTGCTGCCAAAGCTGTAGCCTTAGTTATCCCCGAAATGAAAGGGAAACTTAACGGTATCGCCCTGCGTGTACCCACTCCTAATGTTTCTGTAGTGGATTTAGTCGCGCAAGTGGAAAAAAGCACGATCGCGGAACAGGTAAACGAAGTTCTCAAAGAAGCTGCGGAAAATTCTTTGAAAGGAATTCTCGAATATAATGATTTACCCCTCGTTTCCTCTGATTATCGCGGTGTTGATGCCTCCTCGATCATCGATGCTAGTCTAACGATGGTGATGGGTGGCGATATGGTGAAAGTTATCGCTTGGTACGATAACGAATGGGGTTACTCCCAACGCGTGGTTGATCTCGCTGAAGTCGTCGCCAGCAAGTGGAAAGGCTAAATCAGTTATCAGTAAACAGTAATCAGTGAACAGTGGGCGTTAATTAGGAGTCAGGAGTGGTTAGTGGCTAGTGATAACTGATAACTGACTAACTGATAACTGACTAACTGATAACTGTTAACTGATAAGTGACAAATTCTCACTAAAAAAGCGCCGATAGATTCCCTCTGTCACCAATTGAGCGGTGATGAGGTTAGCTAGGGCAATCATAAACAGGATCAGTATCTGGTAGGAAGCGGCGTTTAAAGGTTCACTTCCTGCCAATACCTGTCCGGTGAACATTCCGGGTAAACTGACTAAACCCACCACCATCATCTGATTGAGGGTGGGGATTAAACTAGCTCGAATCGCTTCTTTTTGATAACCTGCGATCGCTTGTTGAGGGGTTGCCCCCAAACAAAGATGGGTTTCGATTTCTAAACGGTGACTTTTAATCGCACTGCTTAATCTTTCCCCGGCTAAAGAGGCACTATTCATCGCTTGCCCTAACACCATCCCCGTCAAGGGAATTAAGTATTGGGGTGAGTACCATTGTTCTGGTTGAATAATTAAAGCGATGGCATAACCTAAAGTTAGACAGCTACTAATCAATAAAGAGCCGAAAACTAGCGGTAATAAGCCTTTATCCCGGCTATCAATGCGATTTTTAGCAACAATAGTCGCAATAGTCATCATCACTGCCAAAATCCCCAGCACTGCCAGAGGATTATCCAGGGAAAAAATAACGGCGATAACGTAGCCTACCACTAATAATTGCAGGATCGATCGACCGGTCGCTAATAATAATTGTCCCTCTAGAGCTAAATTTGACCAACGGGAGAGGAGTAAACAAATACCCATCATCCCCAAAGCCCAACCCAAATCCACCAGATTTAGTTCTACTAATCCATCCATAAAAATAAAAGAAACAAATTACAAGGATACTTCATCTATAAATAGCAAGTTTATAATTATTTTTGACTAATTAATCCTTCTTTTCGCCGACAAATCCCGATTAGTCTCTAATTTGAGTGAAAGCGCGTGAGTAAAATTCCCCCCGTCGATTTATCCCGTCAATACCAAGTCATCAGCGAAGAAGCTAACCATGCCGTTTTAGAAATCCTCCGTTCTGGGCGCTATATTGGTGGCGAAGCTGTGAGCGAATTAGAACGACAATTTGCCCTCTATCACGGTGTTAGCGATTGTGTTGCCTGTAATTCAGGGACCGATGCCCTTTATCTGGCACTGCGCTCCCTCGGTATTCAAGCGGGGGATGAAGTAATTACTTCTACTTTTTCGTTTATTGCCACCGCCGAAGCGATTAATTTAGTCGGTGCAGTACCGGTTTTTGTCGATATCGATATTAATACTTTTAACCTCGATGTGGCACTGTTGGAAAAAGCGATTACTCCCCAGACTAAAGCGATTATCCCTGTACACCTTTTTGGGCAATCTGTCAATATGTCTGAGGTGGTAAATTTCGCTCGTTCTCATAATTTATTGGTGATTGAGGATTGCGCGCAAGCAACGGGAGCAGAATGGCATGGGCAGAAAGTGGGGAGTATCGGCGATATTGGCTGTTTTAGCTTCTTTCCCACCAAAAATTTAGGCGGTTGTGGCGATGGTGGCGCAATTACCACCAATAACCCCGAGTTAGCGGCACAAATTCGCATGATTAAAGAACACGGCAGCAAGGAGCGTTATCTCCATGAGGTAATCGGAGTGAATAGCCGCTTAGATGCCATTCAAGCGGTTATTTTGCAAATTAAGCTGAAATATCTCGATTTTTGGAATAATCAACGGATCGAGATTGCCCAACGTTATCGGGAATTACTGCAACCTTTACCTAATATCACTTTACCTGCCGCTTTAGCCGGAGGTAAGCACGTTTGGAATCAGTACACAATCCTAACGGAAAATCGTGACCAAATTCGGGCGGCTTTGCAGGAAAAAGATGTCCTATCCATGGTTTATTATCCGATTCCTCTGCATTTACAGCCGGTTTATCAGTATTTAGGCTATAAAAAAGGCGATTTACCTGTGGCTGAATTGGCCAGTGAAAAAGTGTTATCTTTACCTATGTTCCCCGATTTAAGCTTCGAGGAACAACAACAGGTAGCCTATGCGCTGAAAGATTGTTTGCATAGTTACTAGGTTATCAGTGGGAATTAGGAATTATGAATTATGAATTATAAATTATGAAGTGGGGAGAAAAAAGCTGCCGACCGCCGACCGCCGACCGCCTCCTCTCCTGACTTGAAAATAGAGGCTGAAATAACGCAAATTCGTCAATCATACTAAATCCGTTGAGTATGGGCTACATATCAGGAGAGGCACTGACTTGAAAATAGAAGCTGAAATAACGCAAATTCGTCAATCAGAATATTTTCATCTCTGGTGGTGAAAATTTTTTCATCAGGACTGACTCGGAGAATACTGACTCCTAACTCCTGTCTCCTGAATACTGACAGCTTACTGCTATACTTAAGCGATTAAATCGATTAACTTTTGTTTTAAAGTTTCCAATCCTAGCCGACGAATAGCCGAGATAAAAACAGCTTGGGGATATTTTTCCTTAGCTATTTCCAAATCCTCGCTTTTTACCTGATCCAACTTATTAAACACCATTAACATCGGACCGGTTTGAATCGGCATCTCCGAGAGGATTTTTAATACCGAGGCAATCTGACTTTCCCAAGCTGGATGGGACAGATCCACCAGATGGAGTAATGCTTCTGCTTCCGTTACTTCCTCTAAAGTTGCCCGAAACGCATCCACCAGCGAGGGGGGTAATTCGTGGATAAAACCCACCGTATCGGTTAGTAAAAGGGTGTGAGAGACTTGGGTGAGGGGATCGGTAATAGTTAAGCGTCGGGTGGTGGGATCGAGGGTAGCAAACAGTTGATCGGCGGTATAAACTTCGGCAGCGGTGAGCGCATTAATTAAAGTAGATTTTCCCGCATTGGTATAACCGACGATCGCCACACTGGCTACATCTTGTTTTTGCCGTTGTTTGCGTAAACGGGAACGATGAGCTTGCAGTTGATCCACCTCATCCTGGAGACGGGATAAACGACGTTGAATAGTTCGGCGTTCTGTTTCTAATTTTGTCTCCCCCGGTCCGCGAGTGCCAATTCCTCCCCCCAATCTCGACATGGCTAATCCGCGCCCGGTAAGACGGGGTAAAGTGTATTCTAATTGGGCTAATTCTACCTGTAGTTTACCCGCTTGGGATTGGGCCCGTTGGGCGAAAATATCCAGGATTACCTCGGTGCGATCAACGACTCTCACCCCGATTTGGTTCTCTAGATTGCGAATTTGGGCGGGAGAAAGGTCGCGATTGAATACAACTAAATTAGCCCCCGAAGTTTGCACCTGTAGGGCGATTTCTGCCACTTTTCCCGAACCGATCACTGTTTGAGGATGGGGATGATCGCGTTTTTGTCGGGTGACTTGCAAAACTTTACCCCCGGCGGTATCAACTAAACGTTCTAATTCGCTTAAACCGTCCTCGAACTGGCGATCGCTCATGCCGTCGGTGATTAAACCAACCAATAGCACCCGATCTTCGGCTGTATCAACGGTTATAGCCGTAAATTCTCGCTGAAACTCCGCCTCTAGTCCTTCCACTAACTCTAAAAAGTCCTGTTTGCTTAAATCCTCTAGATTTAAGGGAGGGGAGACAGACCAGTATATATTACTATTGACATTTGTTTGACTTTGTGGTATGAGATGAGCCAGATAGACTTGCTCCACATAACCGGTTGCCCCACCACCGCGACGGATCATACCTGTACCGGTTAGAGTTAAGATCACCAGTGCGTCTAATCGTTGCAAAGCCATGGCGGTTAAACTGGATTCTTTTGGCGGTTCCTGCTTGAGTTCCGTGGCGATACAACGAATTCCGCAAAGACGTTCGGAACCGTAGCGGGGTAGTTCCAAGAGAGAAAATTGGGTTTGTCGGGGGGTTCCCACTCCCACACGAATTACCTGGCCGCGACGGTTGATATAGGTGCAGAGGGGTTGATGGATATCGGTACTGATGGCCGCCAGTCTTTGGGCGAATTCTGGGGTGGTGAGAGTATCAATAGGCAAGCGTTCATGGTACAGCCTTTGTAGCTGTTTCATCTGACTGGCTTTCAGTCCCTGGGTATTGCCGAAGATGGTATCGATAGGCTTTCCTCGCAATTAGAATTTTATCTATTATTGTAGCGATTATGAGACTCGCCGCTCCTTGAGGGCGTTTCTTTCTCCTCAAAATGAGGTGTGATAGTTAGGGCTTGCTGAATAAATCTAAAAACCTTGTTGGGTAAGACTTTTAGACTTTTTGTCAATCAAAAAGTACCAGTTCTGGGAGTGATCGGGGGAAAATTCCGGGACTTTTTCTCTGAAAATTAGGTAATTGACCCCCTCAGAATCGGTAAAAACCTACACCCCACACCCCACACCCCACACCCTGTCCCCACGAAAAACTTTTTCAGCAAACCCTAGTTAGTAAAAGTATAGTCAAATATAGACAGACTGAATTCCATTTCAGAAATTCCCTTCACTCTATTAAAAACGGATGGGAAATGATTAATAATTTCTTTGTAAACGGCAAAACAGATAAAAAATTTCTATGAAAAAACTGGCAAAAATTGGCAGGACCAAAAATGCTGATCAGCTTGGAACAACTGAGATAGAGCATCGTCAATCTGGACATTCAAAATGTCACCAACTTGCCGTGATCCCGATGCTAATAGTCAGAGGGAGACTTGCACAATTTCAAAATCTAAGTTAATCTCTCCTAAAAGTCACCTTTAGGTATTTTGACTAAAAAGAAAGTTGCCTAACTTCTACTCTAGCCTCAAGGCTAATGCTGAAAGCTAGAATCATCGGCTGAATCGACTGGCTCTAGCTAACTCTTTACACCACAGGAGGTCTGTTTGAAAGAGACTTTTATCCACAACCCCATGACATCCGCTACCCCAGAACAGAATTGCACTGCTGAGTCTAACCGAATCCGTTGCTCGGCTGCTCTGCTGGGATTAGCACTCTCTCTGGGAGTACTTAGCATTCTCAACTCCACCTCAGAATCAGCCCAGGCCGCCAATTCTGTCCCCTTAGAATGGGAAGTAATTGACCTGTCCCAAAAAGCAAAAGGTGCGGGTAAAGAACTAAAAGAACCGCAAATAATCCAATCCCAAGCACTTGCTACCGTCAAATTCATCGCCACATCAGTGGTTGAGCATCAGGTAAAACCGGGAGAATCCCTGTGGAGTTTAGCCGACACCTATCAAACCACCCCTACAGCGATCGCTACCCGCAATAATCTCCCCCCCCAATCCGATCTGATTATCGGACAAACCTTAAAAATTCCCACTCCTGAGCAGTTGCCCCCGGCAGCCCCGGCAGCAACTCCTGAGCAGTTGGATAGTTCCTCTGCTAGTCTGCGTCAAACCCGTCAACGTCTCCAAGAAAGTTTGGCCGCCTTACGGACCGAGGAAATCCCCCATCAGTCCGATTCCGGGGAAACAGTAATCGTCACCGAAACTACCGCTCTTGTTCCCGATAATTCGCCAACCGCTGTCGAGATTCCCGTTATTGCTCCCGAAGAATCGCCCCGACCAACCAGCCAGGTGATCCCGATTCCCGTTCCCACCCCTGAAAGCGATCGCCCGATAGCCACAATTCCCGTTAATCCTCCCTTGACAAGCAGACCGGAAATTCCCAGCGTCGCCCTACGAAATCCGGCTCCTGTGACTGAAATTCCCGCCGTTCCCAATCCTCGGGTCATAATTCCCCCAGAAAATCAAGTTTATCGGGTTCGGCCAGGGGATACCTTAAACACGATCGCTCGCGCTCTCGGCATCACCCCCGCCGAATTAGCCAGGGAAAACGGCATTGACAACCCCAACCGGATTAAAGTTAATCAAACCCTAGTGATTCCCGACCGCTCTGCCAACGCTAGAGTTAATCAAAATCTTACCCCCTTGGTCGGCGATCGCCCTAGATTGTCCTTTAACCCCAGCAATCGACAAAATTTGCCCGCCGCAACTGCCACCACGGAGACGGAAGAATTCCCCGAAAATATCACCGGCAGCTATCGGGAAAGATTGCGCCAAGAGGTGGCTAATCTGCGGGAAACTAACCTTTCGGAAACCCAGAAAAGTATCGCTATTCCCGTCGATAATCCCTCAGAAACCGTCGATGATCGGCAAATAACCCCTAATCCTCAATGGGCTGCCCTTCGTTCTCGTTCTAACCAAAGCACCCCCCCACAGATTATCGGTTCGGCTCCTACCAATGTGGAAGAATATAATGACCGCCTACGAATTCCCGTCGGCGAAACCGTAGAACCTTCCCTTCCTCCCCTCACTAATCCCGATGAGTATTTACCTAATCCCACCCCCATTTTTACCGGCTTTATCTGGCCCACCAGGGGTGTGTTAACTTCCGGTTTCGGTTGGCGCTGGGGCAGACCTCATCGCGGCATCGATATCGCCGGTCCAGTGGGTACACCGGTTGTGGCCGCGGCTGCCGGTGAAGTAATCTCCTCCGGTTGGAATTCTGGCGGTTATGGCAATCTGGTGAAACTGCGTCACCCCGATGGTAGCACCACTCTCTATGCCCATAACAGCCGTCTGCTGGTGCGTCGCGGCCAAACTGTTCAGCAAGGCGAGCCAATCGCCCAGATGGGTAGCACCGGTTTTAGCACCGGCCCCCACCTACATTTCGAGGTTCACCCCTCCGGCCAGGGAGCAGTCAATCCCATGGCTTTCCTGCCAGGCAGACGTTAAAGATGCCCAGAAAGGGAAGAAAAAATCTTCCCTTTTTTGCTCTTGTGCAATTGGGTGATTGTGTGTTATTATTGATAACTGTGTAAACAACGGCTTAGTAGCTCAGTTGGTCAGAGCAGGGGACTCATAAGCCCAAGGTCGGCAGTTCAAATCTGCCCTGAGCCATCGGACAAGATCCAAGAAAACCAGCAAGATTATAATCAGGTGATATCTCGTTCCCTTTTACTTGGGAACGCTCCCTTCAGGTTCTACCTGATAACTTTTTACTGATAACAGCAGCAAGGGAATTCCAAAGTTTATTAGCTCAATTGTACTATAACTTTTGCCGATACAGTCACTACCATAATATTATTGTAGGAGTGCCTAGTGGTCAGTGAGTTTATCGAACTGCGTGCGCCCAAAATGTCCTATAGATATTTCGACCAAATTGAGATGCAGCCACGGAAACGAAGCCAAGAGAATGAAAAAACCGGAATTTGAATTTGATCCTAATAAAAGCCAAGCTAACAAAAATAAACATGGTCTAGATTTTGTTGAAGCTCAAGTATTATGGTTAGATTCCCAAAAAGTCGAAATTCCAGCCCAAACAAAAAATGAACCACGATTTGTTGTTATTGGTATAATAGCAGGTAAGCATTGGTCAGCTGTAGTTACCTATCGTCAAACCAAAATCCGTATTATTTCAGTCCGACGCTCTAGACCTGAAGAGGTAGAAATTTATGAAAGCTGAAGATTTTGACCGCAAATTTGATGATGGAGAAAATATCATCGAATACTTGGATTTAACTAAAATTAAACGTTCTAATTCCGAGGAACAAACAATTGCGTTTGAGTTTCCCTCATGGATGGTAGAGGCTCTTGAGCAAGAAAGTCAGCGTCGTGATTTACCGTTACAAGCTATTGTCAAAGACTGGATTGAGGAAAAATTGGCGTTGTCAAATTGAAAGATGATCCGAATCAGCACCGGAACTCAAATTGCTTTGATAGCAAGGATTGCATTGCATCTTTCATATTCTGATCTGACAACGCCTAATAATCAATCGCTGCACTGTAATCATCGCCAAGCTGATTATTTTTTCCCTTGCAGTAGGCCAAAACGAATTAAACCCGACTCGTAACCGCGCCGCATTAACCCTAAAGATAAAGCTCCTTGGATAGTAGTATAACCGCTTGCTAACAAACCTGCGATCGCATCTGGGGTTAGGGCCGAGTCAATCACCACATCCCAAAAAGCGGCCACCGATAGGGACCAATCATCGGTTTTTAGGTCTTGAAAGCCAATGTCACGGGCAATATCGGCGTATTCTGGCAAAGAAATCACATAGGGCAGACAATAAACCTGATAAATCTCGTTTAATAGCTTAATCTCCCCTGCCGTTAAATTACCGGCCAGGGAAGTGGTGGGACGATGACACCAAGTTGCCATCAAAAAAGTCCCCCCGGGCTGCAAAACCCGATAACATTCCCGCAGAAATTGCCTTTTATCGGGCATATGTTCGCCACTTTCCAATGACCAGACCAGATCAAAATTATCGTCAGGAAAGGGGGTTTTTAGGGCATCAGCCACACAAAAACTCACTTGTTCTTTTAAATTGAACTCTTGCGCTCTTTGGCTGGCTCTAGCGGCTTGTACCGGGGAAAGGGTAATCCCCACCCCTTGGCTGTGAAATTTTTCGGCCAGATAAAGGCTACTGCCACCAATACCACAACCCACATCGAGAATCTGATTAGCGCCGGTGACATTTCCCCAAGTTAATAATTCTTCTATTAAATCAATTTGTGCCTGACGGCGATCGAGTTTAATCTTGCCGCCGCGACCGTAGTAACCATGGTGCATATGTTCGCCCCAAATCCTTTCCCATAGTCCACTAGAGGAGTCATAAAAATCAGCAATTCGTTGATAAAGTTCCATGGTGATTTCCTAAGTGAGTGGATGGAATTAAATATAAGATGAATGGGTAATGTTCTAGACCTGTGGATCGTATTTCTGCGGGGTAGTCAGTCTATTCATTGTGACTTGTTTTATCCACAGATTCAGAACACTACCGACAAATTAAATCTTTTCTGGCAAGAGACTTAATTGATTAGTTCGCTCTAGATCAAAAATAATTGACAAAAGCGGTTCTTTGGTAGGTTTGGGAGTGCTATCTAGAAGTAAGGCAGCACTGGAGCAACAAGTTCCAAAATTAATTTCGAGTTTCATGACTTTTCTTCTCTTTTGTCTGAAAATAAAAATTAGATAAATTCTCTGAGGATAGTTTTCATCGGTAAAAAGAGTGAAAGCGGTTGATCTTGAAAAGGAATAAATTCGTATTTTAAATAAAATTCTTTGGCTCTTAAATCTATAGCATCAACTCTAACTGCAAAAATGCCAATTTCCTGAGAAGCTTTGACGGCTCTAAAAAGTGCATCTACGAGTAATTCTCCTCCTAATCCTTGTCCTCTGACTGAGTTATCCACAGCTAACTTGCCAATTAGTAGGGCTGGAATTGGATAGGTGGGCATTCCTTTTTGATAAGATTTTGGGAGAGAGTCAAACTCAATAACACTAGCACTGACTGTGTAATAACCCTCAATTTTCAAAGGCTCAGATTGGGAAATGGCAATAAAGGTTTTAGCAATTCCTTTTTCATTATTTTGCCGAGCGTATTTTTTGAGATAATCATTTAAGACGGGATAACCACAGTCAAAATACTCTCGTTGATACTTTTGATGAATAGGGACAAAATTCCATCTTTTTTCCGCCTCATTGTCCATATTTATCTCGATATTTTTTAATGGCTGTTTTGAGGTTTCCTTGAAGTTCCGGGGGATTTTCCATAATGGGCATAAATAAGTCTCGATCTCGATCTGAAAGAATCAATCTTTCCTGAGTGTCTATGTCTTGTTTGGCAATAGGTAACAGGTGAAGAAGAGTATAAGCACTTAAGGAAATTCCTCTGAGGGAGGCGGCTTTTTCGAGAAGTTCTTTTTGTTCTTGAGTCACTCTCAAGTCTATACGGCTATCTTTAACCTTTGAGGTTTCTGACATAAGGGGTTTCTCCAGTATTGAGTTCCGATGTTTCTAGTTTAACAGATTTAGGCGGACAAAGTACACAGAAAAGAAGAGGAGGAAATCATTAGTCTTTAGAGAGAGTTGACAGAAAGGTAGCCAGTGGCATAATATTCCCGAAGATGTGGTTCGTCGTCGTTATGAGCGGGGACGTATTAACGTGACCCAGTTGTATTTATCCTTGTGCGATACTTGGATTATCTATCTAGAACTCAAATGACTGAATCCACTTTAACAGAACTGCATCAGAAAATCGATGCTGGTGTGAGAATAGCGATCTAGGAGAGTCTATCAGCATTTTAAAAGATGGCTAAATTGTCACCTTAACGGCCGGGCAAATTCCCCCCAAATCACCATAATAAATGCTTTCAGTATCAAGATTTGGTAGTATTAAATAGGTAGTGAAATTTTATGGCTAGAATTAAGCGTAGGCAATTACTATCCCTGACTGGTTCTTTGTTAGCCACTTTAGGATTGAGCCAGTTGGAATTGAAACAGCGAGCCATTTTTTATCGTAGCGTACTGGCAGAGAATACACCTCGTAAACGGGCATTATTAGTGGGTGTTAATAATTACCCTGATACCAGATGGATACCCCTTGAAGGCGCAGTCAATGATGTCAAACTACAACAGGAATTACTCATTCACCGTTTTGGATTTCAGTCCGATCAAATTTTGCTTTTAACTGATCATGAAGCAACTCGTGAGAATATCCTACAAGCGTTTGAGGAACATTTAATTAAATGGGCGCAACCCGGTGATGTGGTAGTTTTTCACTTTTCTGGTCATGGTTCTCAAGTTTTTGATCCCGATCAAATTTTTCAAGATGGGCAAGTTAGCACGATTGTTCCTGTTGATAGCATTCTCCCTCCAGGTTATCCCAATAAAGGAGGAAAAGTCAATGATATTACAGGTCATACTCTATGGTTGTTAATGCAAGCAATTAATACAGAAAATGTCACTTTTATTCTGGATAGTTGTCACTCTGGAGGGGCGAGAAAGGGCATCTTAACTGTGCGATCGCGCCCTGGAAATCGGGAGTTAAACCGGACTGAAAACTCTAATATCCAACTGTTAGCAAGTCCCCAGGAACAGGAATATCAAAAACAACTGATGTCCAGACTCAACTTGACCGCTTCAGACTTGGCCACAGAGCGAAAAAAAGGCGTTCCCAAAGGCATAATGCTGGCGGCTGCTAGAACTGACCAAGCGGCGATCGATGCTTCCTTTGGTGATACGGCGGCTGGTATCTTTACATATATCTTGACTCGCTATCTCTGGCAGCAAACCGGAGGCGAGTCAGTTAGTCAGGTGATGGTGAGTGCGACGGCGACTACCGATCGCATTTTACGCGAATATTTCCCAACGGCTGGTTTATTACAGCAACCGGAATTTAATACTAGGGAGGGAAGCAACAACAGCCAGCAAGCGGTTTATTTTCTTTTAGAAGCTTTCGGTCGAGGGGCAATTTTAACTTTAGTGGATGGGGAAGGAAAAGAACGAGGTCAAGTTCAGATAGAGTCCCGTCAAGAGTTGACAGCTAAAGGGAAACTGATGCAGACAAGAGATAATATTGCTTCCGGGACTCTACTTCAAGAGCGATCGCGGGCAATTCCGAGTGATTTAACCCTCCGCATTCGCTTAGATGCTTCCTTAGGACAAGAACAAGCAGCCGCCAAGCAAGCTTTACAAGGGATTAAATCCATCGAAGCGGTTTCCTCAGATGAAACGGATATCCACTATATTCTGGGTCGAGTGACTCCCGCTTACTATCAACAATTGCAGAAACTTCAAGTGACTCCCTTACCAGAAATAGGTAGTCTGGCTTTATTTTCTCTGGCTGCGGATCTGATTCCGGGTTCGGCTGGGATTTCAGGAGAAAGTGTAACTGATGGAGTCAAGCGATTGCAAGGGAAACTAAAATCCTTGTTAGCGGCAAGGTTAGTCAAGTTAACCCTCAATGCGACTTCGGCTCGCTTGAGTGTGGCTGCGGCCATGGAAACGGTAGATGGCGGCCAATTGGTGGCGGAATCGTTTACGGTTAGGGGTGCAAAGTCAGGCAGTTTCAGTCAAAATAGAGGGGTGCGCGGTTTAACCAGTAACGCGCAAAAAATCAAGCAGGGGACTCAAGTACAATTTCTCGTACAAAATAACGAGTTAGTTCCTCTGTATATTACTGTTTTACTTATCAGTGTAGATGGGACGCTTTGTGTCCTTTCGCCTTTACTGGGGACGGGAGATAATTCTCCTGTGACTCCGGGGCAAACCATTCAGATTCCCGATCCCAATCGAGGGGAATTGTATAAATTTAAGGTAGCGGGGGAATCTGGAAGAGCCGAAGCGTTGGTTATTGCTACCACGACTCCTCTAACAAAAGCTGTTGACTTGTTGCAGGTTTTGGCAGCAGAGAGAGGGGATAATCTGAGAGGGACACCTGTAGATTTAACTCAGCCAGACGAGGCGATTTTTAGCCTTCTGGATGATTTAGATGGGGGAAGTCGGAGGAGTGGCACAGTTTCTACTTCAGGAGTGCGTCAGATTGATACCCGACAGATGGCGGCTATGTCGATTACTTTTGAGGTTATTGGGATTTCAAACAATTGATTTTAACACTTTAATTATTAATTATGATTGCCATGAAAAAACTACTTTTTATATCGATAGGTGTGATTTTAGCAGCCTATCTAGAATTACTGACACTAAGTTTTGCTGAAGTTGGACAGACTCAAGATTTGAGAAATTTATCTGCGAAAGAGAATCTCCCTTCATTCCTCTCCCAACTTCCTGAAGCTACTAACCTGGGGATTGTTCAAGCCAATAACAGATTTAGTTTCAAGATATTTTCGGAACTCTTTCAGCAACAACCTAATCAAAATATTGCTATTTCGCCCACTAGCCTTGCTATTGCCCTGGCTATGACCTATAACGGTGCCAGTGGAAAAACCCAACAGGCAATGTCTAAAACATTGGAACTGGAAGGGATTAGCCTAGAAGAAGTCAACCAAGCTAATGCAGCTTTGAAAGACTCTTGGAGAAATCTAGATCCTGAAGTTCAGCTTTCCATTGCTAACTCCCTTTGGATCAGACAAGGGATGTCATTTAATCTTGACTTTCTCCAAAGAGTCAGAGAGGCTTACGCTGCTCAAATAGACACTTTGGATTTTAAAGATCCAAGTGTTCCTTCCCTAATTAATAAGTGGGTTAGACAAAACACCAACGGCAAAATAGACGTAATCGTTGATACGCTTGACCCAGATTCGGCTGTTCTAATCTTCAATGCCATCTACTTTAAAGGAAAATGGAAGATTCCTTTTCCCAAAGATCAAAGCCAAGATTTACCTTTTCATTTACTCAATGGCACTCAGAAACAGCATCCTATGATGTCTAGTCGGAAGGATGATTATCCCTACTATGAGAACGATCTATTTCAATCGGTGAGTCTGCCTTATGGCAATGGTCGATTAAGTATGTATGTTTTCCTGCCCAAACTAGGGATAAGCCTAGAAGATTTTCATCGACAACTTAATAGCAAAACCTGGGAGCAATGGATGACTCATTTTAAGCTCAAAGAAGGAGTTATTCAATTGCCTCGCTTCAAGTTCGACTATGAAATCACCCTTAATGATACCTTGAAAGCCTTGGGGATGGGAGTTGCCTTTGATAGAAATTTAGCTGATTTTTCTGGAATGATAGCGGCGGCTGTCGAGCCATATACCAACAAATTTAGCATCGATCAGGTCAAGCAGAAGATATTTATCGAAGTTAATGAAGAGGGAACTGAAGCAGCAGCCGTCACTGGAGTCATGACGTTATATAGTTTGAACTTGGATACTTTTCACATGGTTGTTGACCGACCCTTCTTCTTTGCTATTCGGGATAATCAGACAGGCACAATTCTTTTTATGGGGTCGATTTTAGAACCAAAATAAAGCGGAGGATAAAGTCATGAAAATCGGAGTTTGGACTGCCAGCCTAATCCTAATATCTGCTACTAGCTTTTCTCCGATGGTAAAAGCGGAAATTGGGATAGAAGATAAGCCTCCAGCAGTTCATCTGAGTCAGGTCGGCGTTGAAGATTTATTGCAACAGGCTATAGATAAACTGCTTAAAGGAAAATACCAAGCAGCCATCGCCGATTTGACCCAAGTGCTACAGTTAAAACCTGAATCTAGGCGATTGATGGCCATAGCCTACGCTAACCGGGGAATTGCTTACTATTATTTAGGAGATAGTCAATCAGCCATTCGTGATTTAAACCAGGCTCTGCAAATTGAACCCGACCTACCGGATACAGTTTACGCCATTAGAGGAAAAATTCGTTTTGACTTGGGGGACTATGGAGGCGCTCTAGTCGATTATACTCAATCACTACGCTTAAACCCTGTCAAAGCAGAGATTTACAACAGTCGCTGCCTTGTTCAGATTAACTTGGGCAATTATCAAGAAGCCCTTGTTGATTGTAATAGAGCTTTGAGATTAGAGCCTGAGAAGGGAAGCATCTATCTCAATCGGGGTCTTATCCGCCATGCCCTTGGCGATTTTCAAGGTGCGATTGAAGACTATACTCAGAGCATCAATCTAGATCCTGCTGATGCCCAAGCATATTCCAATAGATGTTTTACCCATGCCCAGATGAATCATGATCAGGAAGCGATCGCCGATTGCAATCAAGCTCTTAAAATTCGTGCTGACTTTGATGAGGCTTATACTAACCGATGTTTAGCTAGAATTCAACAAGGCAATTACCAGGCAGCACTAGAAGACTGCAACCAGTCAATCCGCCTCAGTCCTAACCTGGCCGAAACATACTACCATCGAGGGACAGTTCGCTATCATTTGGGAGATTGGCAAGGCGCGGGCGCAGATTACCAACAAGCAGCTAATCTCTATCAAAAACAAAAGCAGACCAATAATGAATACTATCGGGCAGCGTTAGAGAATGTAAACCGACTCAATCAAGGAACTTCTATCAGCCAACCCCAACTATCACGCTTAATACAACCCCTGAGTCTTGAACCGTCATCTAAGCAAAAAGTTGCGGATACCTTTCTACAACAGGGAATTCAACAGTATGGAGAAGGTAAATTAGAGACGGCATTTCAATCTTGGCAAAAAGCTGATTCTCTTTATCAGGAAATTCAAGATGTTTGGGGAAAAACAGTTGTGGTGAATTATTTGCAACTCTTAAGTAAGGAGTGTGTGGAACAAGCGAGTCAACAATTTTACCAAGAAAATAAATATGAATCTGCCTTAAATTCTTGGCAACTGTGCTTGAAAATAGCCCGAACTCTTCAAAGTCCCTATGCAGAGATTACCATTATTAATGAAATAGGGTTTGCGTATCTTTTATTTGGAAATGCCGAAAAAGGAATTGAGTATTTAGAACAAGGATTACCTCTTGCTAAAAAACTTGAAGATCGCTCCTTTGAAGGGCGAATTTTAGGAGATTTAAGTACTGCTTATTTAGGGCAAGAAAATTATAAAAAAGCAATTGATTACGCTCAACAAAGTTTATTAATAGCACAGCATTTTAAGGATAATCAAGGTGAATGGTTATCACTAAATAAATTAGGATTGATCTACTTTTTGTTAGCAGATAATGTTAAAGCAATTGATTACTTTGAGCAGAGTTTATTGGTTGCACAAAAAACTCAAGATCTTTATGGAATTGCAAGTGCACTAGAAGGGCTTCGTGAAGTTTATTCGGAAATAAATAACTATGAGAAAGCCAGAGAATATGGTCAACAAACATTGCAGGTTGCACGACAAATTAAGGAGTCTGTTGCTCTTAGCTTTGCCACTGGGGGTTTGGGTGTTGTTCTTTTTAAATCAGGTAATCCTTCAGAAGCAGAAAAACTTTTATATGAAGCAATCAATATTTCTGAACTACGACGAAAAGGGTTCTCTAGTGATGCCTATAAAGTCTCATTTTTTGATACACAAATTAGTCTTTTTTATGAATTTTTACAAGAAGTCCTTATTGCTCAAAATAAAACCGATGCTGCCCTAGAAGTCGCTGAAAGGGGCAGATCTCGTGCTTTTGTGGAATTATTGGCAGCCAGAATATCTTCTCATGCAAATAAACAATACTCGATACTAACCCCAGAAATTCAAGAGATAAGAGAGATTGCCAAACGACAAAATGCGACACTGGTTGAATACTCTATTATTCACGGAGACAAAATAAAGAACCAGGAAAATAAGAAAGAATCCGAATTATTTATTTGGGTTGTTAAGCCTACAGGAGAAATCGAGTTTCGTCGCGTTGATCTAAAGCCTATACTATGGCAACAAAATATCTCTTTAGAACAATTATTAACCAGTTCTCGTGCATCTTTTGGAGTCCGAGAACGCGGTTCTAGCCTCGAAGTAGTGCCACTCAATAGCTCTGAAGCAGAAAATCAGTTAAAGCAACTCCACAAAATCTTAATTGCTCCCATTGCTGATTTACTCCCCTCCGATCCTAATGCTCATGTCATCTTCATGCCGCAAGGAGAACTATTTTTAGTACCTTTTCCTGCCTTACAAGATGCTAATGGCAAATACTTAATTGAAAAACATACTATTCTCACTGCACCCGCTATCCAAGTTTTAGACTTAACCCAAAAACAACGAGTAAAAGTTCAACAAGCTAACCCGAAAGGACTTGTCGTTGTCGGCAATCCTACCATGCCGAAAGTAACTGTCAAAATTGGCGAACCACCAGAACAACTTAATCCCTTACCAGCAGCAGAAAACGAAGCGATCGCTATTGCTAAACTACTCAATACTAAAGCTTTAACAGGCAACCAAGCCACTAAAACTGCCATCCTTTCCCAATTACCTCAAGCCAGAATTATTCATCTAGCAACCCATGGTTTATTAGATGATTTTAAAGGATTAGGAGTACCTGGTGCAATCGCCCTCGCTCCTTCTGGTAATGATGATGGTTTGCTTACTGCTAGTGAAATCTTAGACTTAAAATTGAATGCGGAATTAGTGGTTTTAAGTGCTTGTGATACAGGAAGAGGAAGGATTACAGGAGATGGTGTAATCGGATTATCCCGTTCTTTAATTACCGCAGGAGTGCCAAGTATTATTGTTTCTTTATGGTCAGTTCCTGATGCACCCACAGCGAGTTTAATGACCGAATTTTATCGCAATTGGCAAGAGAAAAAGCTCGATAAAGCACAGGCGTTGCGACAGGCAATGTTAACCACCATGAAAAACCATCCTAATAATCCGAAAGATTGGGCGGCATTTACTTTAATTGGAGAAGCAGAATAAGACCCAATACTACTCGGTTAAGCCCGAAAAAGACTTGCTGAGGTTCAGCATTTACTAAGCTTGCTGAACTATACTGTAATCTCGATTGAACTAACAGCGTCATTTTGATGATTTATTTCTGGCATTTTTGGAGCGACTGTTATCGTTAATCTCAATCCTAAAGCTTGGAGCCAAGAGGTTAGTTGATTCATGGCTTCAGGGGCAGGTTTTTGCATTAATTCTTCCAATTGCTTCGCCTGAATTTTGATTTGTTCTGGTGTTAGATTTTGGGAGCCAAGGGCTTCTAGGACGTGATTGAAGGAGAGTCTAAGTAATTCTGATTCAAATCCATATTCATCTCCCTCTAGATGAGTTTCCAGATAAACTGCTGCATAATGGGGATCTTTAAGGGATTCGATCAGGGAATCATGATAACTATCACTGACTGGCATTTTCTCGCCTCCTATAGTCTTGCCAATATTTTTGGGCTATTTCAATGTCTTTAGCTTGCGTTCTTTTATCTCCTCCACACAGGAGTAAGATAATCGTTGTCCCGATTTGTCCAAAGTAAACGAGATAACCGGAACCATAGTCTATTCGTAGTTCATAAACTCCCCCTCCTACTGATTTATAATCCCCTAAGTTCCCTAAATTAAGACGGTTTAGGCGTTGAGCAATTTTAGTTTTAGCCTTGATATCTCGCAAAGAATCGAGCCATTGAGCAAAGGGAACTTTGCCGTCGCTGGTAACATAACGTCGAATGTTTCTGGGTTGAGCCGCCATGTTTGAATTATAGCGGTTAGTCAGATTTAACGGTTTTATATGTAAAATAGGACAGCCTCGGTTTAGGCGATTTCTCTAAGACTATACAGGGAAGCCCCCCTGCCCCCCAAGTTTGGGGGGTTCTGAATTCAAAGTCCTCTCTTATTCGGCATAATAAAGAAAAAATGACTGAAACTGTCACCCTAGAACTGCCTGAAGCCCTAGCCCAGCAAGCCAAACAAATTGCAGCACTTACTCATCGACGATTAGAAGAAATCTTAGTCGAATGGATTGACTACGCTATCAGCGAACTCTCCATCGAATCTTTGCCAGATAACCAAATTTTAGCCCTCTGTGACCTGCAAATGGAAGCTGAACAGCAAGAGTTATTCAGCAGTCTTTTAGCCCAGAATCAAGAAGGAGAACTTAATGAAGCTGGAGTCAACCAACTAGATACACTGATGCAGGTTTACCGGCGCGGTTTAGTCCATAAAGCTCGTGCCTTAAAAGTAGCAGTTGAACGAGGTTTGCGCCCTCCTCTGAGTGAATAGATGGCACGTCCCTACATCCCTATCGAAGTTGAACGTCGGGTTCGAGTTACTGCGCGTAACCGTTGCGGTTATTGCTTGAGTCCTCAGCATTTAGTGATGGCTCGTTTGGAGATCGAACACATCATTCCCCTTGCTAAAAAAGGTAGTAATAATGAGTCTAACTTATGGTTAGCTTGTCCCCTGTGCAATCGCTACAAAAGCGACAAAACGACAGGTATTGACCCAGAAACAGGCGAAACAGTCCTACTATTTAATCCATCTACTCAAATTTGGTCGGAACATTTCCGATGGGCTGAAGATGGTATAGTAATTGTAGGACTGACACCGATTGGTAGAGCAACTGTTACTGTACTTCATCTGAGTGACGATCCAGATGCTTTGGTAGTTCGTAGCTATTGGGTACAAGCAGGCTGGCATCCTCCCAATGATTGAGAAAAAATGGCAGGCTTTCCCCTCCTGACTTCTGACTTCATAAGACTATGGCTTCTTTCTCCAAACTTCTGATTGCTGGTACTGTGTTGCTTTCTGGAGGGTTATCTCCCCTGGTGATGGCGACAGAAGTAGCAATCGCCCAAACAACCATCGCCCAAACCGATACCCGCACCCAAGCGCAACAACTTTTTGATGAGGGGATGCAACTATTCCAGCAAGGGACAGCCGAATCCTACCAACAAGCTATAACCAAATGGGAACAAGCCTTACCCCTTTGGCGTAAGCTGGAGGATAAAGCGCAGGAAGCCTTCATAAATCTAGCACTCGGTAAGTGGATGGTACAGCAAGGAGTGCGGAGTTAATCCTTGCCATCGCCGAGAAAACTGGTAATTGGCGCAAGAGATAATAAAAGCTTCTTTTATTAGGAAATACGAACGGAAAATGTTAAGCATTGGCGAGGAAACTAATGTGCTAGAGTTAATTCGTGGCAACGCAACCAAGAGAAATTGAGCGTTATGTAACAGCCGATGGTCAAATTCCTTTTGATAATTGGTTTGATTCTATCCGAGTGTCTAAAACTCAAACTATCATCAGTAAAAGACTTGACCGAGTGAGGATGGGCAATTTAGGCGATTACCGTTCGGTAGGAGGAGGTGTTTTTGAATTAAGAATAGACTATGGTCCAGGTTATCGCATCTATTTCGGACAAGTAGGGACAACCATCGTGTTGCTACTGTGTGGAGGTGATAAAAGCAGTCAAATTAAAGATATTCGCCAAGCCCAAAAATACTGGAGAGATTATCGGAGTTAAAATTATGTCTAAAAGTATTAGCTACCACCCTTTTTTGCTGGACAATCTTAAAGATCCAAACTATGCGGCTCTTTATCTCGAAACTCACTTAGAAGAAGACGAGTTTGAATTCGATCCCGAATTACTGAAAATGGCTTTGAGGAATGTTCTGGAAGCTCTTGGGGATTCTCATTTAACCGCAGAACAAATTAAAATTTATGAGCAATTTCTCGATAAATTATTAACAATGCCAGCAGGAATAGGAATTTATAATTTAGGGCTTTGGCTGAAGGCTTTGGGATTAAAACTAGCTGTAACAGTTGATAAAGAGGGGAAGAATGTTGTTGAAAACTTGCCTAGTTTGAATGGAGATAACAAAGAAAAATATAAGGCAGTTTTAACAAAAGTCCCAGATCTATAACCAAAAAGTAGAATAAACGGCTCTTCTGGTTTCTGTGTGGAAACGAGGACTATACTGATAGAATATCCGCAAAATAGTCTTAAAAGTCCCAGTAAGCATTTCACGATTCCATAAGCAAAAATTATCACACAAAGCCGAGAAGAGCCAATAAACTAAATATCCTTTCTTAAACCATGCTCAAATCCCTCAACCTCGCTACCCTACTGCTGCTACTCGCCTCCGGCGTGTCTATCTTGCCCATTTCCCAACCCGGAATAGTGCCACCTGTTCAAGCGCAAACCAATGAGACGAAAAAAGCTGAAGCGGAAAGGCTATTTAACGAGGGGATGCAACTATTCCAGCAAGGGACAGCCGAATCCTATCAACAAGCTATAACCAAATGGGAACAAGCCTTACCTCTGTGGCGTAATGTGGGAGATAAGGCACAGGAAGCTAATATTCTAGTTTGGATAGGTTTTGTTTACAATAAGTTAGGATTCAAACCCCAAGCCCTCGAATACTATAACCAAGCCTTACCCATCTATCAAGCCCTAAAAGACCGCAAGTGGGAAGCCACTACTCTCAATAATATTGGTCTTGTCTATTCAGATTTAGGGGAGAAACAGAAGGCATTAGACTACTACCAACAGGCTTTACCCTTATGGCGGGCAGTAGGCGATCGCGCGGGGGAAGCCACTACTCTCAATAATATTGGTGGTGTCTATTCTGCTTTAGGGGAGAAACAGAAGGCTTTAGACTACTACCAACAGGCTTTACCCTTAAGGCGGGCAGTGGGCGCTGCCGAAGGCACGCAAAGCGCACGCTCACAGGAAGCCACTACTCTCAATAATATTGGTCTTGTCTATAATGCTTTAGGGGAGAAACAGAAGGCTTTAGACTACTACCAACAGGCTTTACCCTTATCACGGGCAGTGGGCGATCGCTCCGGGGAAGCCGTTACTCTCCATAATATTGGTGGTGTCTATAATGCTTTAGGGGAGAAACAGAAGGCATTAGACTACTACCAACAGGCTTTACCCTTATCGCGGGCAGTGGGCGATCGCACGGGGGAAGCCGTTACTCTCAATAATATTGGTCGTGTCTATGATGATTTAGGGGAGAAACAGAAGGCATTAGACTACTACCAACAGGCTTTACCCTTATCGCGGGCAGTGGGCGATCGCACGGGGGAAGCCGTTACTCTCAGTAATATTGGGGCTGTCTATGATGCTTTAGGGGAGAAACAGAAGGCTTTAGACTACTTACAACAGGCTTTACCCTTATCGCGGGCAGTGGGCGATCGCTCACAGGAAGCCACTACTCTCAGTAATATTGGGGCTGTCTATGATGATTTAGGGGAGAAACAGAAGGCTTTAGACTACTACCAACAGGCTTTACCCTTATCGCGGGCAGTGGGCGATCGCTCCGGGGAAGCCGTAACCTTAGACAATATTGGTTACTTACTGCAACAACAAAACCAACCTCAACTAGGGATTATCTTCTACAAACAATCGGTTAACGTCTATGAAACTCTCAGGGGCGATATTAAAGGACTCCCCAAAGAATTGCAACAAACCTACACCGAAACTGTTGCCAATACTTACCGTCGTTTAGCTGACTTGCTGCTGCAACAAGACCGCATTCTCGAAGCGCAACGGGTGTTAGACTTGTTAAAAGTGCAGGAATTAGACGATTATTTGCGGGGAGTGCGCGGTAATACAAATACAGAACAGGGAGTTCCCAAACTACCGCCAGAACAAAAAATAGACGAGGGAATTGAGGCAATTGTTAATAAAGCAGTAGAAATTGGCCAAGAAATCAGCCGACTGCAAGAACGACAAAAACTCAACGGCAAACTAACTCCCCCCGAAGAACAACGCCTCCTCCAACTCTGGAAACAACAGGAACAAATTGTCGCTGAGTTTAATAAATTTATCGAAAGTCCGGAAGTTTTAGCCTTAATTAACCAACTCAAACCCCAAACCCGTTCCGCCGATCTCCTGAATAATTTAGACAATTTAATTGGCTTATCTGATAATCTCAAAAAACTCCAACAAAATGCCGTCCTTATCTACCCAATCATCTTTGATGACCGCTTAGAAATCATCCTCACCACTGCTGATTCTCCTCCCGTCCGCCACACCGTAAAAGTCAGCAAAAAAGAACTAAACGAAACTATTCGCGCTTTCCGGGAAGCCTTACAAAATCCTAATCTGGATGCCAAAAAGCCAGCCCAACAGCTTTATGAATGGCTGATTAAACCCCTAGAAAATAACCTAAAAACTGCCGATGCAAAAACGATTATTTATGCTCCTGACGGACAACTTCGCTACATTCCTATAGCGGCTTTATACGACGGCAAACAGTGGTTAATTGAACGCTACCGGGTTAATAATATTACGGCTGCATCCCTGACTGATTTTAATACCAAACCCGAACCGAAAATGCACATTTTAGCGGCGGCATTCGTTAAGGGCAGCTATCAGTTTCGACATCAGGGACAAGACTTCAGATTTAATGGGTTGCCTTTTGCGGGTATAGAGGTAGATAAATTGGCACAGACAGTTTCTCCTACTACTAAATACTTCGATAAAGACTTCAATCAAACAATTATTCCCCTACTAGATAGCTATACTGTCGTCCATTTTGCCACCCATGCAGCCTTTGTGGTGGGAACTCCAGAACAGTCTTTTGTTCTTTTTGGAGATGGGACAGTGGTGACTCTACAAACAATGAAAAACTGGCGGTTTAAAAATATTGATTTAATTGTTTTAAGTGCTTGCGAGACAGGTTTAGGGGGTAATTACGGCACAGGAATTGAAATTTTAGGTTTAGGATATCGACTACAAACCGCAGGTGCAAGGGCAGTTATTGCCTCTTTATGGAGTGTTGATGATGGCGGTACACAAGCTTTGATGAATGCTTTTTATGCTGCTTTGAGGACGGGTAAATTGAGTAAAACAGAGGCATTACAACAGGCACAAATTGCCTTGATTACCAGTAATAACCCAACCGATCAGCAGCGGCGTGGTAGTATTAAAATAGAACCTATTGAAGGAGTGCCATCGGACGTAGCAAATCGCCTCAGCCATCCCCGTTACTGGGCACCTTTTATTCTCATTGGCAATGGATTATAATCAGTTATCAGTTATCAGTTATCAGTTATCAGTTATCAGTTATCAGTTATCAGTTATCAGTTATCAGTTATCAGATAAATCTTTAAAATCCTGCTCAAAAATGCTATGATCAGTTTGTAGTTGCGCTTTAGTACCCCACTCTCAAGAACAATTCTCAATCATGACAGTCCAAGATATTACAATTGCCAAAATTCGTCAACTTCCAGAGTCATTAGTTGAAGAAGTGAATGACTTTATTGATTTCCTTACCTTAAAGTACAATCAGCAGTTTTCTGATTTCGTAGAAATCGCAGAATCCGATTTTTCAGATTATTTGTCAAATCTAGAAGATTATGAAGAAAAATTAGCTCGTGGCGAAATCAAATGGTAGCGTTATTCGTGGTGATGTGGTTTTGTGCGACCTCAACCCCGTCATTGGCACAGAACAGTCAGGAATTAGACCTGTAATCGTTATACAAATTGATCGAGCTAATGGCGTAAGTCCTCATACTATTATTGTGCCATTAACCACTAAAATCCGGCGCAAACTACTTGATTCTCATGTTTTTATTCCAGAAGGTATAGCAGGTTTAAGTCAAGATTCAGTAGCACTGTGCGAGCAAATTAGAGTCATAGATAAGTCAAGAATTATTCGAGTTATGGGACATTTAGACAATCCTTATCTCGAAGAATTAGAAACAGCGTTAAGAACAATTCTAGGTTTACTTTAAGAAAATCACTATTCTAAGTATTCTAAGCCTATGTCTAATTCATCTCTAGAACAAGACCTAAAAACCTATCAAGATTTGATCGCAATTCTCCAAGAGCGTCCTACACCAACAGAAGCCGAAATTCTTAATATTTTACTAGCACGCGATCGCATTCAAACAGCCCTAACAGAAACCTATTTAATTACTGATAATATCCTAAATACCCTCCAAGAATTAGACAACATTCTTAGGAAAAAACAAGCCACAATCGCCCCAATAATCGCCCAATTACGTCCCGATTTTAATCCCGATACTAAAAATTGGTGGTGGCTACTTGAAGTCCCTAAAATTGATTCTTCTTGGCACAAATACGATTTATTGGCAAATGGAGCTTCTGTTACTTTCTTGACAATTTCTTTAGGATTAATTGGTGAAATTGGCTCGCGGTTTCTTTCGGGGGGAAGTGATATTTTGGGAGGTGTTTTAGTCAGTTTTCAAAGTATATTAACCTTACTTGCCGCAGGAGGAGTCTTAACTAAAACTGGACAAGAAACTGGAAAAAACTTACTGGCACGCTTTGGGATTCAAGAACAATACTGGCAAGAAATTGGCTCTGGTTTATCTTTTTTACTAATGCTGAGTATTTGGGGATTAAGACTCTCTTTACCAACTGTAGCCACCTGGTATAATCATTGGGGTTGGAGTCATTATCAAAAGGGAGATTTGAGCAGTGCAGAAGAAGATTATCAACGATCCTTGTCTTTAAATCCAGATGACGCTGAGGCACATTTTAACTTAGGATTACTCTACGAAGAATTACAGAATTTTGATTTAGCCAGAAAAGAATATATACTAGCTATACAAGGGGGTAACACTACCGCTATTAATAATCTAGCTCGATTACATATTCTCAATAAAAATTATCCTGCTGCTGTTCACCTCTTACTTAAAGCCCAATCTGGGTCAAAATTAGATCAAGAAACCCAATTTGCTATCTGGAAAAATTTAGGTTGGGCAAGGCTAAAACAAGGAGATATTCCAGGGGCAGAAACAGCTTTATTAGAAGCGATTAAATTACATAAAAATAGTGCTGCCCCTCATTGTTTACTAGCGCAGGTAAGAGAAGCCCAAAATAACCAAACAGAGGCATTAAAAGAATGGGAAACCTGTAATCAATACGCTAACAGCTTAAATCCTGACGAAGATAGCTGGAGAATACAAGCACAACAATGTCTAGCAAACCGGGAGAAACAAAAATGCTCACCAAAACCCAACTCATCCTATTAGGATTAAGCACAGGAATGCTGACCCTATTTTTAGAAAGTGCTAAAGGGATAGCCTTGCCTGCTAGAATTGAATCAACAACTGGTATCGTCAAGCTAAAAAGACAAAATTGGACTGAATTTAAACCCGTTTCTATTAATACAGAATTAAACAAAGGCGATCAAATTTTTCCTCTTCAGGGTGTTAGGGTGACAGTATTATGTCCCGATTTACAACAACGCCCAGTTAGTTCAGGTGTACCTTCTGGACTAAAGACAATTTGCCCCATCTGGGAAGCGTTAAAAGCCAAAAATCCCCCACCCCCAGGTTCTTTAGGAGGAACAAATGCACTCATTCCCTATCTCATTTCACCCCGTCACACCCTGATACTGACAGATACCCCCATTTTGCGCTGGAATGAAGTTTCCCAAACGAGATATTACACAATAAAAGTTATGGATTCACAGAGGATTATCTGGGAAAAGCAAGTTTCTCAAACCCAAATTTCCTATCCCGGAACACCAGTTTTTCAGCCCGGTATTCCTTATTCTGTGACAATTAAAACCGATGGGGGACAGTCTTCCGAGCAAGATAAAGCTTCTAAAATAGAATTTATCAGGTTACATTCCTCAGAAGTTGCAACCATACAGGACGAAGTTAATAAAATAGAACAATTAAATATAAATAAGCAAACTAAAGCATTAATATTAGCCGATTTTTATGGAACTTATACCCTACCGACTTCAACTTTTAATAACTATGTTTTATCCTCCAAATCCCTAGCAACTTATCATCTTACCAGTGAAGCAATCACTATTCTAGAAACTACCATCAAACAGGGTCAAAATTCAGCAATCATCGAGAGAAACTTAGCTGACTTGTACTGGCAAATTGGCCTAGCTAATCTAGCTACCAATCATTATCTTAAAGCGATAGAATTAGCTCAGATACCAGAACAATTAGAAGAAAAAACCTTAGCTCAATTTGGTTTAGGAGAAGTTTATGCAGCTTTAGGAGATAATAATCAAGCCAAGATTTGGTACAGTAAAGCCAGAGAAGGTTATCTAACTTTAGGCGATTCTGCAAGGGCTAACTTTGTGATCCAATTAATAGAAAGCTTGCCTTAAGTTAAAAAAAGAGTAGTCTAGCTGTTGCGGGTTTTGTCTTTAGCCAACTTCTCGGGTTGTTGCCGCAAGTCGGGGTATCCAAGAAGACTGGCGCCCCAGGAGCATCAGCTAACAGAGCTTGTAGCCGCTTGTTATCGCCCTTCCAGAAGTCCAGGAAGAGCGATAACCCGAAACTCTCGGCAACGGACAAAACCCTTTCAAGTCTATCAATGGCTAGGTGGGGTGAAGACAATCAAACCCGACAGCAACCCCGAAAATCGTGTCAGAATAGATCAGTGTAGTCACTGATTATCTTTGAGAAAAATATTTATATGTTAGGACGGGACAGCTACGATTTAATCATTGTCGGGGGCGGCATAGTCGGAACCACCCTAGCGGTGGCCTTAAAAAATACAGGATTAAATATCGCTATGATCGAGGAACGCCCCCTAGAGGTGGCTGCCGGCCGTCGTCAAGCTTATGCCCTCTCGTTGATGTCGAGCCGGATTTTTACAGGCTTGGGTATCTGGGATAAAATCTCGCCCAGTATCGGTAAATTTAGTCATATTCGCCTTTCTGATGCCGATTACCCGATTTTTGTCCCCTTTGTGGTCGATGAGCTAAAAACCGATTATTTGGGCTATGTGGGCGAACATCAAGTGATTCTAACCGCCCTGCACAATGCCAGCCAAGATTGCGATCGCATTGACTGGTTATCCCCTGCCAAAGTGTTAGAAGTGGAGTACGGAGCAGAAAAAGCCACTGTCACCCTGGAAGAAGCCGGTCAAACCCGAAAAATCACCACAAAATTAGTTATCGGGGCCGATGGAGCCAAATCCGCTATCCGGCAAGGGGCGCAAATTAAAACCAAAGGTTGGAAATATTGGCAATCCTGTGTCGCTTTCACCATTAAACATCAACTCGATCGCAACGATACCGCCTTTGAAAGATTTTGGCCCACAGGTCCGATGGGCATTTTACCGCTCCGGGGTAATCGCTGTCAGATCGTTTGGACAAATCCCCATGGCGAAGCGAAAAAACTGCAAGAAATGCCCGAAGCGGAATTTATCAAGAAATTAGAAGCATATACGGGGGGATTACTGGGAAAACTAGAATTAGTTAGCCCCCGCGCTCTCTTTCCCGTACAGTTAATGCAGAGTGATACTTATGTTAAACCCCGACTGGCTTTAATTGGTGATGCCGCTCACTGTTGTCATCCCGTCGGTGGTCAAGGTTTAAATTTAGGCATTCGCGACGCGGCCGCTTTAGCGCAGGTATTAAAGGAAGCAGTGGAAAAGCAAGGGGATATCGGAGCGCTTTCTACCCTAAAATCCTACGAAAAATGGCGTAGATCGGAGAATTTAGCGATTTTAGGCTTCACGGATTTTCTTGATCGCTTGTTCTCCAATAACTGGCCGCCCATCGTTGTCATCCGTCGTCTAGGATTGGCAATTATGCGTGGTTTCCCCCCGTTGAAATTGTTTGCCCTGCAATTAATGACGGGATTAAAAGGACGTATTCCCCAATTAGCTAGATAGCTGGCCGCTAATTCCGGGGATGGGGGAGAAAGGAAGAAAAAAAAAGCTTGCAAAATGTCGCGATTATCGCTATGATGGTTAAGGTTCAATATCGGGGCGTAGCGCAGCTTGGTAGCGCACTACTTTGGGGTAGTAGGGGTCGTGGGTTCGAATCCCGCCGCTCCGATTGCAGAAAAACATAGAGTCAGGTAGGGATGCTCACTAGCAATCCCTATTTTGTCCTGTTTACTCGGAATTTCCTGAATTTATCAGCGTTTCTTATCAAGATAAGACGACCGACTCCCGAAAACGAAAACCTCGTACCTCACCATTAAGATCACTGCTGTAGTAGAAAATGTCTAATCAAATATCAGCTTACGGTTCCTGGAAATCACCGATTACCTCCGATCTAATTGTGGCAGCATCGATTAGTCTTGGCGGTGTAACTCTAGACGGAGAAGATATTTATTGGTTAGAAGGCAGACCACAGGAAAAGGGGCGAAATGTTTTAGTTAAATTAAACCCCGACGGCACAACTACAGACATCACTCCAGTGCCTTTTAATGTGCGAACTCGTGTCCATGAATACGGGGGAGGTTCCTATCTAATTGTTGCCGGAATTATCTATTTTTGTAATTTTGCTGATCAAAGAATTTATCGCCAAACTGCTGATAGTTTACCCCAACCTCTGACCCGAGAAAATTCCTGTCGTTATGCGGATTTAATTCTCGATGAATTTCGCAATCGTTTAATCTGTATTTGTGAAGATCATAGCCAAAAAGATCGGGAACCAGTTAATAGTATTGTCAGCATCGATGTAGATACGGGAGAAATAGAAACTTTAGTATCAGGCGATGATTTTTATACCTCTCCTCGCTTAAGTGCCGACGGTTCTCGATTAGCTTGGATTAGTTGGAATCATCCTAATATGCCCTGGGATAGTTCTTTTCTTTGGGTGGCCGATATTAATCATCTTTATTTGAGTAATATTCGGGTCATTGCTGGTGGTGAAAATGAGTCGGTGTGTGAACCGCGCTGGTCCGCCGATCAACAGTTATATTTTACCAGCGATCGCAATAATTTCTGGAACTTTTATTGCTTTAAACACGATGAACAAATCGAACCAGTTATCGAACCAATTGATGCTGAATTTGCCTACCCTCATTGGGTTTTTGGTTTATCTAACTACGGCTTTGCTGGGGAATCCCAGATTATTTGTAGCTATACAAAAGATGGCCGTTGGTATTTAGGAAGTATCGATACTCTTAATCGAGAATTCCAAGAAATTATTACTGCTGATACTAACATTTCTTCTCTACAAGTTAGGGAGAACAAAATAGTTTTTATTGGCGGTTCTTTCAGGGAAGTAACAGCAGTTATCTCAGGGGATTTAGCCACAGGAACTAGAGAAATTCTCAAATCTTCTAGTAATTTAACTGTTTCTAGCGATTATTTCTCGATTCCGGAAATGCTCGCTTTTCCCACCAGTGAGGGACTAACTGCCTATGCTTGGTATTATCCCCCCAAAAACCCCGATTATACCGCCCCCAATGGCGAATTACCGCCCCTTTTAGTCAAAAGTCACGGTGGACCGACGGCTGCGGCGACCTCTAGTTTAAGTCTGCGGGTGCAATACTGGACCAGTCGCGGCTTTGGCTATCTAGATGTCAATTATGGCGGTAGTACGGGTTATGGTCGTCAATATCGTCAGCGTTTGCTGGGAAATTGGGGAATTGTCGATGTGGAAGACTGCATCAACGGGGCAAAATATTTGGTTAATCAGGGATTAGTCGATGGGGAAAGATTGGCAATTTCCGGAGGCAGCGCCGGTGGTTATACAACTTTAGCGGCCTTAACTTTTCATGATACTTTTAAAGCAGGAGCTAGTTATTACGGAGTTAGTGATTTAGAGGTTTTAGCCAACGATACCCATAAATTCGAGTCGAGATATTTAGATAAATTGGTGGGACTTTATCCTCAAGAAAAGGAAATTTACTATCAGCGATCGCCTATTCATTTTACCGCTCAGTTATCCTGTCCGGTGATCTTTTTCCAAGGTTTAGAAGACCGAGTGGTTCCACCCAATCAAGCGGAAATGATGGTAGAAGCTTTAAAAGCGAAAGGTTTACCCGTTGCTTACGTTCCCTTTGCGGGAGAACAACACGGATTTCGTCAAGCTGAATCGATAAAACGAGCATTAGATGCAGAATTTTATTTCTATTCCCGTCTCTTTGGTTTTACTCCTGCTGATAATTTAGAACCCGTAGAAATTAAGTAGGGTCTGCTGAATAAATCTAAAAACCTTGTTGGGTAAGACTTTTAGACTTTTTGTCAATCAAAAAGTACCGGACTGGGAGTGATCAGGGGGAAATTTAGGCACTTTTTCCCTGAAAATTAGGTAGTTGACCACCTGAAAATCGGTAAAACCCTACACCCCACACCCCACACCCTGCTCCCAGGAAAAACTTTTTGCCGCAAACCCTAACTAAGCCTCAAATTCGGAAACTGGCGGAAGTAGAAGTGATTCAATTAGGATTATTTGAGCAGGTAAACTTAGTGGAATTTGAGAGTGAAGATTATCCAGACGAAAGATTAATTGCTTAATGTGATTAAAGCGAGTCGCAGTGAATCCGCTCAGTCTAAAGAGAGAAAAAAACGGAATCAAGAGAACTTTCCCGTGCATAGTTTTCGGACTTTGTACAGAAGACTTGGGGACGATTTGCTTGAATACAGTAGAATGTACGATTAGAGAGGGAAGTTATCGTTTTTCTAAGATAACTCGACCGACCCAACTGCAACAATCATGCGTTAGATTTATTAGGGGTTTCCCTGATTTGTACCCAGTAACGGGGTATCGTAAATTCTCTTAATCCCTCCTACAGCACAGGTTATGGCTTTTTGTCAACGGGGAAGTCCCTAAGCTGACGTGGAGATGCTTAAAGGGAGCATCTTGCTTTTCCAAATAAGTTTTTGGACAATTCACAGTAAATATCTACAGATTTGACCGTTGGGCGGGTCTAGGCTTAACCATAGTCTCTGTATCGGTTTCAGGCTTTTCTTCTCATTTTAACTCTCTTAGATTGATGAAAGAGAGATAAGTTGTGTTGAGAAATGTGTAGAGTTGCGGCCGACCCTTGACTGGAACCTAAGCTCTCGTGATAACTTGTATAGGAGTTATCGACAAGACACCACCAGCTAGACAGACCTTTCCAGTTTCTATATGTTTCATCCTAACCAATCGGAAACCCGTGAAGATATCCGCGAGTATGTAGCTCAACTACAGCTTCATATGGCTTTACAAGCTCGTAATCTCGTTCCCAGTCTGACTAATACTAGCGATAGTCGCGAGAAACTGCTGCAGGATACCCAAGCAACCATCGAAAAAATCGTTTCCCGTCATTTCTAGTTAACCGATTTTACCCGAGTCACTTTTTTCATTATTAACCACTTGAAAAAGTGGCCACAGCAGTGGTATTGATTTAGGATAGGAAGTTTTCGGGAGTCAGTCCTCGGTCGTTAATACCAAATTAGCCTACACTTCATCTTGATAAGAAAGGCTATATTTTTTGCTGCTTCTTAGGGAAATTATGACCACTAATCCTCTTAACTCGCTCATTTTAGAGCAGATTAGTCTTATCTGTGAGCAATACTCGATCGAAAGTCGTATTCTCGAAGATTTTGCCGATTTTGTCATCAAAAATCACCGTAAAAAGTCGCCCAAACCATCGTTAACTAAATCAAAAACTACAGCCACCACTACCACAGGCCCAAAAGTTAAACCTTTAACTCTAACGCAACTTAAACAGGCAGTTTATGCCTATTTTGAGGTTAGCAATACCACAGAATTAAAAAAATCGAGTATGTTTCAAATGGCTACTAGAGCCTTTGATAATATCAATTTATCTCAGCGAGAAAGTTGGGAGGTTATCTACAGGAAATATATCGGTATTCTTCCCGAAGAAGATTACGAACAGGGGAAAGATTGTATCAACGGTATCAATATTTTTAAATACTTTCGTCCCTATCGTGTTTTCGATCTTGATCCAAACACTGCCAGCAAGGAAGACATTAAAAATGCCTATTATCGTCTTTCTAAGATCTATCATCCCGATAACCAAGAAACAGGAAACTCTCACATCTTTGATCGTTTGACTGTGATGTATAAGTCTATCACCACGGAGATAAAATAATTATGCCTCGCAAAAAAGAAATTTTTACTATCAGAGAAGCTGAACTAATTCAATGGCTTTCCATTTCTCATAAGAGATTGGATGAAATCGTTAGCTTTTTTGATGCTGATCCTAATGATGATTGGGATTTAGTTGAGGGTGACGATTATCAATTTGTCAATAAGGAGAAGAAACTTCGTAACTTTTCCCCTAAAGGTGCTTTTAAAATTGCTTCCTATATCGAGAAGAATGAAAAGCGAGGAATTATATACAGATTTAGAGAATTTTTTACTAAGCACGATCAAAAAATTCGTCGCTCTTTGGCACGAAAATTAATTTTTGCTGAACTCACTGACTCTGGCGAAATTAAAGTTTGTCAAGGACTGGCTATGATTCATAAACAGAGTTTACGGCGAATTTTAGAAACTAATGGATCCAAGCTAAATAAAACCGTGAATCATCTTCAGCAAAGAACTGATAAACCTCTAGAATTAGGAGTAGATTTTTACGAAGATGAAAAAAGAGAGTTTTGGTTCTCCGAAAGTGGAATAGTGATGATTTCTAAATCCATGAGTGAAACTTTGACGAATAAATCACGCCAAGAAATGTGTAAAATGATTGTCATGGAGTTTCCTCGTGCCTTTAAAGAAATTCAGGAACATCTGGATGACGATACCAAACAAAAAATCGAGATTGAAAAGGCTAAAAAACGAGCTAAAACTAGAGATAAAAACACTTGTCAGGTGACGGGGCAAAAACCGGATAAAGATGTAAAATTTAATCTCGCTGTCCATCATCTTTACTCTGTCCAGAAATATCCCCATCTAGCGACATTGGATCTGAATTTGGTGACTATTAAAGAAGAAATTCACCAAGAATTTCACGGTAACTTAGGGGGATTTCATCAACCTTGCACAATCGAGGATTTTATCGAATTCTTGCATATTTACTATCCCGAACATCAGGGCAATTTAGCCTTAAAACTTCAGAAAACTAAGAAAAAACTGGAAAAATTAGCCAAATAATCATTCAATTCCGGGGGGTGATTCGATAGTAGTGGTATTCATGGATAAAATACCAAAAAGTCCCAAAGTGATTATCAATTTTTTTAGGGAAAGAACGACCAAATTTCATCACAATCGATAATTAATTTATCTTGAGGTTTTGCCGAAACCCCGATCTGACGAGGAACAGCCGCATCTAAATCATTGGCAACTATTGTCAACTCCGCCCATAGTATATATGATAGTTGAACTCTAATTTAGGATATAGCTGGGTCTAGAGAGGATAATATGGATAAGATCAAGGTAGGATTGTTGTTTGGTGGTCGATCGGGAGAACACGAGGTATCTATCAATTCGGCTCGATCGATCCTGCAAGCTTTTAATTACCCCGAAAATCTTGACAAATACGCAGTTATCCCCTTCTATATCGATAAAAATGGCTGTTGGCATTCGGCAGCAACTGCTAGACAAATTTTAACCTCTGGGCAACCCCTAGCTATTGAGAGTAATATAAAAGTCAATATCTGGCAATTTCCCCCAGAAGTGAGCGAAATCGAGGTTTGGTTTCCAATTCTCCACGGACCGAATGGAGAAGATGGCACTTTGCAAGGATTACTCACTCTCATGCGGGTTGCTTTTGTGGGTAGTGGGGTCCTGGGTTCATGCCTAGGAATGGATAAAATTGCCATGAAAACTGCTTTTGCAGCCGCTGGATTACCCCAAGTTAAGTATAAGGCCGTAACCCGCTCGCAAGTGTGGTCAAATCCCTGTATTTTTCCGCAATTGTGCGATCAAATCGCCGAGGAAATAGGTTATCCTTGTTTTATTAAACCAGCTAATTTAGGTTCTTCGGTGGGTATTAGTAAAGCGCGCAACCGGCAAGAATTAGAGGCTGCTTTAGATAGTGCTGCTAGTTATGATCGACGGATTATTGTTGAAGCAGGAGTAACCGCAAGAGAAATCGAATGTGCGGTTTTAGGTAATGATAATCCCCAAGCTTCCTCGGTGGGAGAAATTACTTTTGATAGTGATTTTTATGACTATGAAACTAAATATACTGACGGGCGATCGAGTATGGTTATTCCCGCTAATATTCCTGATAAAATTGCTAATCAAGTGCGAGAAATGGCTGTAGAAGCATTTAAAGCTGTGGATGCTGCGGGATTGTCGCGGGTGGATTTTTTCTATGTGGAAAAGACTGGGGAAGTGTTTCTCAATGAAATTAATACTCTGCCGGGGTTTACTAATTTTAGTATGTATCCCCAACTCTGGAAAGCCACCGGTTTAGAGTTTGATAAATTGGTCGATAAGTTAGTAAAATTAGCCTTAGAAAGACAGGAAAAATAAGGTTAAATTAAGACCGTTTCTAGGATAGGAATTACCTATCCTAGAGATATTGATCAATTAGATAGTTTCAGGATCAATGCCCAATTCTCGTAATTTTTGGGCTAATCTTTCCCTTTCCAAGATAGCTTGTTCTTTTTCGAGGATAGCCTGTTCCTTCGCTTGTCGTTCCTGTAATTCTGCTTCTGCGGCAGTTAGCACTAATTCACCCGTGGGGGTAAAGTAACGCAATTTCCTCTCAAAAATGCCTAAATATAGTTCTAATTGTTCACTCCATAAATAGCCGTTTTCATTAGCAGGAATAGCCTGATATTGTCCAGCAATTAATCTAAATCCTTGCAGTTCTAAACTTTCAGGATCAAACCAGAAATAGTTAGGAGTCCGAAAGGTATTTTGATAGAGATTTTTCTTTTTATTGCGATCGATATTAGCAGTGGATGGGGAGAGAATTTCCACGATCACATTGGGATATTTACCCTGTTCTCCCCAAACCACCCAACTTTTACGCGAATGTTTTTCCGTATCTAAAACCACAAAAAAATCAGGACCACAAAAATCACGTTTTTTTAGTTGTTCTTCGTTATAGTAGATGGTAAGATTTCCCGAAGCATAGTAATTATTTCTTTCTTGCCATAGCCTTTCTAAACAACCGATCAGAATTGTAATTTGTTGTAGATGTAGATCACTTTCCAAGGGTGGTTCATCACTCCATAAATCGGTGGGGGGACAGGTAACTTCCGGTAAAATGTCGAGAGTTGTCATGGGTTTTCCCCGTTACACTAGCTTTATTTAATTATAACTGTTACAATCTTTTCCAGTCATCAAAAACTAATTTTTGGCTGAATCACGAGTAAAACTGTAGATAATTTGGGTAGCTAATTGTGGTAATTGTGAGAAATCTTCATCGGACATTTTTTGACGATCGAGTTTCATTTGTAATCCCGTCATCGAATCGTCTCCGTCGGAAATTAAAAATTCTAAGCGTTCAATTTCCGACCAATCTTTAATGTCATTTAATATCTTGTCAATAACCAGAAGATAAGGATGGGAAGGATTTTTATACCAATTACTGCTGACACCCTGACGAATATCTAAACCTAAATGTACGATCAAAGGGGCGCGATCAAAAAGGGCATTGGCTACCGGTCGGGTTTCTTCTTGGAGAGATAATTGATTAGCGCGACTTAACTGCCGTAATTTCTCCAATTGATGATATCTTTGCGAAATTGACGGCGGATTTTCCCCCCAACTGAGAGCGATGGTGACTAGATAGGTTTGTAAGAATAGATGTCCTAGCTTTTCCGCTTTTGTGGCTAGATAATTGGAATTATAATCATTAGCCTCGATCAGCAAAGGTACTCGCTCGACTATTTCCAAACCATAGCCTTTTAATCCGGCAATTTTACGGGGATTATTGGTAATTAAACGAATATTTCTCACCCCCAAATCGTTGAGCATTTGCGCTCCCATGCCGTAATCGCGCAAATCGGCGGGAAATCCTAACCTTTCGTTGGCTTCCACCGTATCTAGTCCTATATCCTGTAAAGAATAGGCTTTTAGCTTATTAATTAAGCCAATTCCCCGTCCTTCCTGTCGCAGGTAAACCACCACCCCCAAACCGTTTTTTTCGATCATTTTTAGGGCAGTTTGCAACTGTTGGCGACAATCGCAACGCAAGGATCCCAAAGCATCCCCGGTCAGACATTCTGAGTGCATTCGTACCATTACAGGTTGATCGCCAAAGAGAGCGGGATCGCCTTTCACAATAGCGATGTGTTCGGTTTGATCTAATAAATTTCGGTAGGCATAAAGCTGAAAAGTGCCGAATTGACTGGGAAAATCACAGACCGTTTCCCGATGGACAAAGCGATCGTGTTTTAAGCGATAACCGATCAGATCGGCAATGCTAATTAACCTTAGATTATGTTGACGAGCGTATTCAAATAGTTGCGGTAAACGGGCCATGGAACCATCGGGATTTTGGATCTCACAGATAACTCCCGCCGGATACAACCCGGCTAACCGAGCTAGATCCACGGCTGCCTCCGTATGACCGGCACGTTTTAAGACCCCACCGGCTTTAGCACGAATCGGGAAGACATGACCGGGACGGGTGAGATCGTCGGGACGAGTAACCGGATTAATGGCAACTTGCACGGTTTTCGCCCGATCTTCTGCCGAAATGCCAGTTTTAACCCCTAAATGGGGAGCGGCATCGATGCTAACGGTAAAAGCGGTTTGATTGCTATCGGTGTTTTTTGTCACCATCAAAGGTAATTCGAGAGCATCAAGACGCTCTCCCGTCATTGCCAGACAGATTAAACCGCGAGCTTGCACTGCCATGAAGTTAATCAGATCGGGGGTGGCAAATTGGGCCGCACAGATTAGATCTCCTTCATTTTCGCGATTCTCATCATCAACTACGACAATGGCACGTCCGGCTTTGATTTCCGCTAAGGCAGTATCGATAGAGTCAAAAGCGATCGAAGTGAGAGTCACAGGCATTAAAACGAGGGAATTATTTTCATTCTACAGGTTTGCTCGATCTGCTGAGGGTCAATTTCTGCCAGTTCCCTAGAAAAAAGTCTCCCGGTGAACCTGACGGCTGCCCGGGAGACTTTTAGCTATCTTCAGCTAGAAAATTAATTCAAACTAGCGGGGGTGATGCTGGCAACTTTGCCACCGAGACGGTTGATCTGTTGCAGGGTGTTATTTAACTGTTCAAAGGGGACGATAACCGCTTTGCTACTGCGACGGACACTGGGATAACCCGGTTTGCTGATGGCGGCAATTTCCACGCGATAGAGCTTACCCACATTACCATAGGCCACACTACCACCAAGAGCTTTACTGGGGGTGTTGCGTTGACCGGAGGGACGATAGGCCCAACCATCGCTGCCACCGGAGGGACCGACTACTGCCGAAGCACCGTTTTGGGCTAATTCCACCGCTAAACGGGAGGTTTTGCCGGCAATCTGAGAGCGATCGCTGTTGGCATAACCGCGATAGAGTTGGAACATCCGGGTAAATCCCACGGTTTTTTGACCGGGTTGGCTGGCAAAACCGCGATAGTAGGGAACGATGCTATCACCGAAGTTTTCGGTATATTCGGCGGAATCGATGTAGGAGTCGATATCGGCCTCGAATCCTTTGTTTTCGTAGAGATCGAGGTGATAGACCACTTCCGACTCATCGTAGGGAGCGCGACCTAAAAGATGTTTGATATTAAGTTCGATGACGCGGGTTTGGAAGTTACCGTAGAAGAATTTGTTCTTATACAGTTCCGATTTGGCCACGGCGCGGACGAATTCCCGCACGGTGATCGAACCGTTACAGAGTAAGGATTCGGCACTGGTAAGGCGCTCGGAACGCATGATATAGTCATTGCCTAGCACCTGACGATAGACAGCGCGAATAACCGCCTGTGCCTCGTCACGAGACCAATCGGGACGTAATTCCACGGGAGCAACCTCGCTAAAAGCGGTTGTCCCTAAACGGGAAGCTGAGGTAGTAATTGCCACTAAAGTTCTCCTACAAAAAAAATGATCATCGAAAATTTTGGGTGGGAAACCCCGCCGTTCTAGGTTGGCTTTACGTTAGAATTAAAAAGACCGTCTCGAAAACCAAGTGGGCGGACAGCACCTTGAAAACT
>VYKY01000042.1_pt1 | contig 43450 bp, 41 predicted proteins | sample 5114441 | NCBI WGS metagenome assembly VYKY01 (sample SAMN12291804, study PRJNA351875) | freshwater metagenome | isolation source: freshwater lake | place: USA: Michigan, Gull Lake | collected 2013-08-08 | reverse complement strand
TATCAAATCGCTGTTACCACTGCAACATCGTTGTTAAATAAAAATCTTTCTCAATTAATTCTTAAGAATTTATAAATATTGCGAAATGTTAATTTAAATATTCTCAAGTTTTTGGAGTCAATAAATAATTTTTGCTTATCTTTAGCCAACATTGGGTTAGAAGTCAGTCTCGATGAAAAAATTTTCACCAGCAGAGATGAAAGAGGTTTCCTTCCCTACACCCCACACCCTACACCCTCTTTCAAGTCAGGAGATTATTTTTATTTATTCTTCCCCCGCAACGCGCACGCAGTGACCCCTCCACACCCTACACCCTACACCCCACACCCTACACCCCACACCCTACACCCCACACCCTACACCCCACACCCCACTGTGGAAGGGGATTATTTTCTAGAGAATAAAACGTAAAAACAGGGAATAATAAACAGAGTTAACAGCGTTGCTAAAGACAAACCCGAAAAAACGACAATTCCTAAAGGTTGCAGAAATTCTCCCCCCTCTCCCAATCCTAAAGCGAGGGGAAATAAACCTAAAACCGTGGTCACGGTAGTCATTAAAATTGGTCGTAAACGTTGGGGAGCGGCCTTTAAAATGGCTTGTAGTCGAGTAAAACCGAATTCTTGCCGCAATTGATTGGCTAATTCCACCATAATAATCCCGTTATTAACCACAATGCCCACCAATAAAACCACCCCGACGATGACAATGGCATTAATCGGGGTTTTGGTCAAATATAGTCCAAAAATTCCGCCCGCTAGGGCTAAAGGAACGGTTAACATAATCACCAAAGGGTCTATGAGCGAGTTATACTGCACGGCCATGACCACAAAGACTAAAAATACCGATAAACCCGCTAATAAACCCAAAGAACCCTGAATTTCTTGATTAGACGTGGCGGCAGCACTGGGTAAAATGCTGATACCATCGGGTAAGGGAGTGGAATTTAAAACCGATTGTACCCCCACGAGTGCGTCACTTAATTTCGCACCCTCGACTAAACTGCCGATAATAATAAAAACTTGACGCTGATTGATTCTCTGGATGACCCCGGGGGTTTTTCCCGCTTCAATCCGGGCTATATCTGCTAATTTTAAGTCTTCTTGCCTATTGACAAAAATAGGTATTTGTGATAGTTCACTAATTTTTTGCCGCAAGTTGGGGTCCAATTGCACCCGGATATCGATTAATCTATCTCCCCGTTGCAGTTGGGTGGGTATCGATCCTTGAATAGCGGTCCGTAGCGTTTGTCCCACTTCCAGGGTACTCAATCCCAAACTATTTAAGCGCGTCCAATCGGGTTTAATCTGGATTTCTGGTTGTCTGGGGTCAGCATCGGCACGAAAACGCGCACTAGGGACTTTTTCATCGAGAATACTGAGGATTTCTTCACCAGCTTGCTCTAGAGTTTTCCCATCGCGTCCCTGTAACATCACATCCACATCAGCACCGACGGAGGGAGAGTTATTAAGAATAATACCGCGCACTTGACCAGGGGTGAGACGCAAACGCACGTTAACGAGGTTTAATTGCTCTAGTGCTTTGCTCATGCGTTCGATATATGCTTCTGTATTAGTGCCTTTTTTGAGATTAATCGTACTAGAAGCGCGCAAAATATTTTCATTGGTAGTTGTGCCAAAAAGAGAACCGCCACTGGTAGTAAAAACATACTCAGTTTCCGGTTGTGATAATAAAATCTTTTCTACTTCCCGCATCACCTGACGGTTAGTATTTAAATTGGTACCGGGGGGAAATTGGGCAAAAACGTTCACCTGTCCAGTTTGAATACGACTAAAGACTTCTTGGGGGATATATTGCCAGAGATAAAAACTACTTCCCCCTAAAATTAAAAAGGCCAGCAGGATAACAGGTATTCTGTAGAGGATGATTTTAGCTAAAAAACGACCGTAGAGAATGGTTAAACCTTCTAGACGTTGACTAAAGACTCTTAAGAGCCAAAACCGATGGATACCACTAGAAACCCGCATATTTAACAAACGACTGGCCAACATGGGAACAACGGTTAACGCACAGAGGAGAGAAGCGGCCACAGCAAAACTGATAGTGAGGATAATCTCGTTAAACAGCAGGGAAATAAAACCACCCAGTAGTAAAAATGGCAGGATAGAGACGAGATTAGTCGCAGTGGAGGCCAATAAAGCAGATTCTACCTCTTGGCTGCTATTACGGGCAATTTCTAAAAAATCTCGCTTATTTTGGTTTTGATTAACTTTGAGGGCAATATTTTCCAGCATGACAATGGAATTATCCACCACGATACCCACCCCTAGGGCCAATCCTCCCAAACTAAACACATTTATCGATAACCCGAATAACTTCATACAGATAATTGCGACGAGGGTAGAAAGAGGAATCGCTAGGGTAATGATAAAAGTCTGTCGCAGAGAACCGAGAAAGACGAATACAGTCAATCCTGCTAAAATTGTCCCCGCTAGTCCCGAAGAAACCACGTTATTAACCGCGTTTTGGATAAATACAGACTCATCGGTAGTGGGGACGACTTGCATCCCCTCTGGAATTAACCCAGATTTTTTTAATTCTGTAATGCGTTTTTTGACCCCTTCTACCACAGCAATCGTGTTCGCATTCGGTTGTTTTTGGACGCTAACCCGCACGGCATTTTTTCCATTTAGGGTGACAAAAATTCTTTGTTCTTCTGTCCCATCGATAACTCTGGCCACATCCCGCAGATAGATTTTTTCTTCGGGATTATTACTATCGGTCAGCGCTAAATCTTGGATATCCGCTACGTTTTTAAATTTCCCCACCGCACGGGTTAAAGGTTCCCCGGTTTCTCCCTGTAGTCGGCCCCCAGAGATGTCCTGATTGCGTCTTTTTAGGGTGTCTAAAACCTGATTTAATCCCACTCCTAAAGATTGTAATCGCTGCAGGTCAATATTAACTTGAATTTCTTCTCTAACTCCCCCAATCACGTCCACCACTGCCACTCCTCCCACAAATCCTAATTCTCTCCCTAATTCTTCATCGGCAAATAATCTTAAATCTTTTAGGGGTAGGGTATCAGAAACGAGAGCGAATTCATAGACGGGTAAACGAGAGGGTTCAAATTTATTTAAGCGCGGTTCCTCAATAATATCGGGTAAATTTTGTCTGACACGATTAAAACTTTCGGTAGCTTCATTTAAAGCGACATTTAAGTCTCCCCCCGGTTGAAAAAATAAATCTACTCGCATCCTTCCCTCGCGAGTTTCTGAATAAACTTGCACTACTCCCTCGGTGGCACTCATTCCTTCTTCTAGGGGTTTAGTTACTTCTTCGAGAATAACTTCCGGGGAAACTCCAGGGACATTCATCCTTAAACTAATGCGGGGATAAGTGATAGAAGGAAGCAAATCTACTTGTAAACGATTTAGAAAAAAAAGACCGATGATGATAACTGCTATAGTTAACATCAATACTCCTATGTGACGACGAATTGATAGACCGCTTAGGGAGATGTTTTCTGACATAATTACCTATGGGGGAGAGTGAGGAGTTAGGGGTTGGGGGTTAGGGGTTGGGGGTTAGGGGTTGGGGTTTTAGGGTTTTAGTTGAAATTTCCCCATTTCCCCATTTCCCTGATAACTGATTAATTGTGCATAACTCGACCGAAACTCCATAATTTTTGATAATAATGACGACTGACGCTATCCCTATCATCAGTGAGTAGATTTATAGCGATACCATTGTTACCTGTTTCTTTTCCTGAACTGTGGATATATTGATTATTCCCTAGATATAAAGCAACATGATTAACTCTTTTATCACCAAAAAAAATTAAATCTCCTGGGAGTAATTCCTCTCGGTTTATTTTTTGACAAAAAGCCTCCTGTTGATAGGAATCCCTCGGCAACCAAATGCCAAAAGTGGCAAAAGCGGCCTGGATTAATCCTGAACAATCGTAATTAGGTGCAAGGGTTCCACCCCAGAGATAATGATTGGTACGGTTCCTTGCTTCCTGAGTAAAAGTGATAATCTCGGGAATATGTTTTTCTATGTCTGAACGAGTTAGAGGAATTTTTTGATAAGCTGTGGTGGCCACCGCAATTGCATCTAAATCTTCTCCGCATAACCAAGCTAAATAATTATCTTCCCTTAGCTGAATTTGTAGCCCTTTTTCGGTAATTTCTAGGGAAATAAATTTTAATTGTCTTCCCTGTTGTGCTTGGGTCGCTAACTCTTGACAACTGGGAGAATTGTAGAGATTTAAGTCTTTTATACAGAGATATTCCTGGGTGAATGATGGGGTAAGAGAGATGATTTTCATAAAAAATAGATCAGAATTTATTGACAGAAAAAACTGCCCAACTAGCCAAAAGCCAAGGTATAAAATCGAGGATTTAATGATAAAATAAATAAGGAGAATAACCTTAGTTCTGTCATCTTCAAGTTTCCACCTCTCTTAATTCTTGGCCACAAAGATAATCTAAGACGCATTTTAACCGCCTATCCTTAGATTAACTCAATCTCCCCCAATCCCTTTGCTGTTAACTCTTGCCTGTTACCTCTTGCCTTATCTCAACAACCAATTTAAATGTGCGGGCAGTTTCAGGGAAAAAGTACCTCAATTTTCCCCCTGATCACTCCCATGCCTGGTACTTTTTGATTGACAAAAAGTCTAAAAGTCTTACCCAACAAGGTTTTTAGATTTTTTCAGCAAGCCCTAATTAACTTTTCAGGCTTCAAAAACCGCAAAAATAAGGATTAAATGGCATAAAATCTGGAAATAGACTATTTAATCGCTTGTTATTCATTCTCAATTCTTCTGACTACTGACTCCTAACCCTAACAACAATTTTGGGTTTTTACAAGAGGTCTATGATAGCCAGTTCCTTAACAATATGTTACAATAGCCGGCGAGAGGGGAGTGACCAAGATTTGGAACTTTTGCGCTAGAGATAGATTCTATGGATCAGCAGTCACATCCTAAAGTAAGCTTTTAATCAGATGTTGAGGTTAGTTTATGGCCAATGTTTCGGGGCGGTTTGAAAAGCAGGAATACAGCCAAAACTCAGAAAATACCCTCACGGTGGTCAGTTCGGTCATGTCCGGTTTAAAAAAAGCATCTCCCCTGCAAAAGGGCCTATTTTGGGGAATAACCCTCAGTTTTACAGCCCTAGTTTCCGCCACTGTTGGGGCTGCCGTCGCTTTAATTAGTCCCTTACCGGCGCCAATTGGGGCTATCTTCCAAAAAACGACTTTTCCCACCCAAACAGACATCCTTGAGGCCCAAGCTTGGAATAGCTTAATTAACCAGCAGCTTTCTCGTCCTGTTAATATTTTAGTTATGGGCATCGATCGAGTTTTAGATGCCAAAAACGGCGACGATGTATTTAAAGGTCGCAGCGATACCATGCTCCTAGTGCGCTTCGATCCTAGCGATAAAACCGTGAGAATGTTGTCTATCCCTCGCGATAGCCGCGTCAGAATCCCCGGCCACGGTTTCACTAAAATTAACGATGCCAATGTTCACGGTGGACCAACTCTAGCGGCGGAAGTGGTCAGTAATACTTTAGGGGATGTCACCGTAGATCGCTATGTCCGGGTGACTACCGATGCCTTTAAGGAATTAGTCGATTTAGTCGGGGGTGTAGAGGTTTATGTACCCGAACGAATGTATCATAAAGATGTCACCCAAAAATTAGAAATTGATTTACAAGAGGGTTGGCAAAATCTCAACGGCGACCAAGCCGAACAATTTGCCCGTTTTCGTAACCAGCAATACGGCGATATCGGTCGCGTACAAAGACAACAAATTTTATTAAAAGCACTACAACAAAAGATTTTTAGTCCGACAATTCTCCCCAGTCTCCCGAAAGCAGTACAGGTTTTACAACAATATATCGATACAAATTTATCCGTCGAGGAAATGCTGGCTATCGCTAATTTTGGCCGGGAAATTAAACGGGATGACTTGAGAATGATCCTACTCCCCGGCCGGTTTAATAGCCTCGAGGAATACGATGGTCGCAGTTATTGGATTTTGAACCGTCGCGAAATTAGAACCATTGTGGCTAATAATTTTACCGATAACTATTCCCAGGGAGAAACCTCCGTTTATAGTCTGCGGATTGCCATTCAAAATGCCACCCATACCAAAGGTTTAGCCCGTCGTACTCGCAATTATCTGGCCAAACAGGGCTATACAAATGTTTATATTAGCGACGACTCCTCCCAAAAGCTAGAAACCACGGCAATTATTGCTCAAAAAGGTGATATTCATTCCGCTAACCTCTTGAAAAATCAATTGGGAATCGGTAAAGTAGAATCATCCTCCACTGGCGCTTTAGACTCAGACCTAACTATTCGGGTGGGTGATGATGTAGCCCAGTTTTTCGACGCTCAACAGTAACAATGTTGAAAAATTTTTTCAGTCTGGTTTTAATTATTTTGCTGGCGATTCTTTGGCTACTTTTTGCGGCCCGTCCGGTGGCTTTGGCCCAAGATAAAACGATTAACTATAGTTTTGCCCAGCTGCAAGATCGGGATTTTTCCCATCAGGATTTGCGCGGAGGAGTTTTCGCAGCTGCCGCGATGCGGGGAGCTAACCTAGAAGAGGCCGATTTATCCTATAGCATTCTCACCGAGGCTGTCCTCTTAAAAGCTAACTTAAAAGGGGCCGATTTAACCGCCTCTTTGGTAGATAGAGTTACCCTCGATTTGGCCGATTTAACTAATACTATTTTTACCGATGCGATCGCTACTCGCACCCGTTTTTATGACACAATTATTACCGGGGCCGATTTCACTAACGCGGTAATTGATAGCTATCAGGTCAAGTTAATGTGTGAACGGGCCGATGGGATTAATCCAGTCACGGGAGTGGCCACGAGGGATAGTTTAGGCTGTAATTAGGGTTTGCGGCAAAAAGTTTTTCGTGGTGGTAGGGTGTGGGGTGGAAAAAGTCCCGGAATTTTCCCCCCGACCACTCCAAGAAATGGCACTTTTTGATTTCAAAAAAGCCTAAAGATATTATCCAACAAGGTTTTTAGATTTATTCAGCAAGCCCTAATTAGCAATTCCGGGCAGATTCTAGCTGACGGCACAAAAATAGCCTACCCCCTACACCCCGGCTATCTCGATCGAGACAGCCGGGGTGTAGAATGAAAATACTGAGCGAGGCTAAAGAAAGGAGAGAGACTCTTGATAATCGTCATCGATAACTATGATAGTTTTACCTACAATTTAGTCCAGTATTTGGGAGAATTAGCCTCCGAGTTCCCGATCGCCGTGCCGATCGAGGTCTATCGTAATGATAAAATCGATCTGGCCACGATCGAACAAATGCGGCCGGATGGGATTGTCATTTCCCCCGGTCCAGGTCGTCCGGTCGATGCGGGCATATCTCTGGAATTAATCGCCAAATTTAGCCCCTATATGCCAATCTTGGGGGTCTGTCTCGGTCATCAAAGTATCGGTCAGGTATTCGGAGGGGATGTGGTCTCGGCCCCAGTCTTGATGCACGGCAAAACTTCCCCAATCTATCACAACAATGAAGGGGTATTTCAAGGCTTAGAAAATCCTTTTACTGCCACCCGTTACCATAGTTTAGTGATCGAGCGCTCCACCATGCCAGATAATTTAGAGATCACGGCCTGGGTAGAAGATGGCACGGTCATGGGAGTCCGTCATCGGGATTACCCCCACATTCAAGGAGTACAATTTCATCCCGAAAGTATTTTAACCACTGCCGGCAAGGAACTTTTAAGAAACTTTCTCCGATCCCTCTAGTGTTTACTAATCCCCAACCCCTGAAATTAACCTTAACTTGATTAATTCTGCATCTACATTTATGAAAAGGCGAGATTTTATCTTATCGGCGGGGACAAGTTTCTTAACCGTGGGAGTAAGCTCAGTTTTAGCGGAAACTAAACCCAAACCCACCAACCCCACTTCCCCCCAAAAACCCGATAATTCCCTCCTAGTTCAATGGTTGGGTCATAGTTGCTTTTTATTCACCGGAGGAGGGCAAAGAGTCCTAGTTAATCCCTTCCGGGCGATCGGTTGTACGGCGGGTTTTCCTTTGCCAAAAGTAGAAGCAGATATCGTTTTAATTAGTAGTCAACTGTGGGATGAAGGGGCGGCCGAGGGTTTACCCGGTAATCCGAAAATTTTGTTTGAGCCGGGGGCCTATGATCTGGGTAAATTAAAATTACAGGGCATTAGTATTGCCCACGATCGCATGGGTGGGCAACGTTTCGGTATGAATGTAGCCTGGCGTTGGACCCAAGCGGGGATTAGCATTGTCCATTTGGGGGGGGCAGCAGCCCCGCTCGAATTAGAACAAAGAATTCTCCTAGGTTCGCCGGATTTAGCTTTTATTCCCGTGGGAGGTGGTCCAAAAAATTATAATCCCCAAGAAGCAAAACAGGCGATCGAAGTTTTACAGCCGCGAATTGCTATACCAACTCAATACTTTACCAGTGCCGCCGATAAAAATGCCTGTGAATTGGTGTCTGTAGATGAGTTTCTCAAGTTAGTCAAGGATAAAAATATCCGTTTAATCGAGGACAATAAATTACGGATTCGTGCCGCCGATTTACCCCAAAAAGGGACTCTCATTCGCGTGTTTGACTACCGCAAGCTGTTACAGAAATCCTAATTTTTAGGAGCCAATGACCTAGGCCTATTGATTAACTAATTTTCCTCGATAGACGGCGCTCTAAAGCATCTCCTAGTTATGCTTACAGAAAAAGAGTTATACTAAAATATATAGGGAGCATCTCATTTATGCAAGCGAGTAATTATACTTGAAGGTCAGAGAGTTCATTCAAGAGGCAAATGTTTCTATTCAGCATAAAGTTGAAGAAGAAATTCAGGCCATGCAAGAAGAAGTTGACAAGTTAAACCGCAGTGATCTTTTTCTTGCATTCCAAGCTAGATTAGAAGCAGCAGAGGGTAATAGAGTCTCTATGTCTGATTTTGACTTGGCAATGCTAAGAGAGCAAGTTGAAGGATTTAGAGATGTCACCAAAGAACTAACAATGGAGATTTACAGGCTGTCCAAGATAGCCCTACAGCCCTGATCATAATCAAGGTTATAATTATTTTTAATAAATTCCAGAATATTCAGCCCCAAGCAATGTCTATGTTACTGCAAGACCTAAAGGAAGAAGCGGTTAAGCTATCACCGAGCGATCGACTTGATCTGGTTAGCGCCATTATTGAGTCCTTGCAGAAGACCCCAATTGCTAGACCTGATCGTTCTGGTGCAATTCAACGGATGCGTGGCTTACTCAAAACAGACCAACTTGCACCAACCGACCAAGAAGTAGCTGCCATGTTGGAAGATCGTCGGGTGGAGAAATATCTTTAGTGAGAGTTTTAATTGATACTAATGTTCTCCTAGATTTTCTATTGGAGAGAGAGCTATTTTTCCAAGATGCAGAACGACTATTTCAGGCGATCGATTCTGGTCAGATCGTCGGGTATGTCACAGCTACAACGCTCACGGACATTTTTTATATTGCTCGAAGACACACTCGCAGTATTGAGCAGGCATGGCAAGCAGTTTCAGAGACATTGACAGCAATGGAAATCTGCCCTGTAAACCGGGCGGTTCTAGAGGTAGCGTTTAGTTCAGGTTTGGCTGATTATGAGGATGCGATTCAGGTCGCTTGTGCTGTAGATCAAGGACTTGATGCTATCTTGACCCGCGATAGTCAAGGGTTTTTGAATTCATCCGTACCTGTGTTATCAGTTCAGGAGTGCTTGCATCGCTTGGAAGAGCCAAATAATAGCAAATCCACCTGATAAAATCCAGTTTACAGGCTTTTTGGTTCGTGAGGGGGTGAGGAGTGAAAAGTGAGCAGTTACAGCCAAAATTTGGCGGCATGGGCAAAGAGCCTTTGTGGCAGATTGATGACAGCATTATTACAGGAGATTTACAGGCTGTCCAAGATAGCCCACGTTAGCATCATGCCAAGAGTTACAATGGCTCTAGAAAGGTAGGAAGCGGCATTGGCAAAGACCCAAAAATATTGGGAAAAGGTGGATTAGTGGCATACACACAATAGGAGTCTATGAAAATGGCATGGATATTTAGTTTATCCGCAGAATGTGATTCTGATGAGAGCAAGGCCGATAAATTTGCTCAACATTTTCAGGGAAGATCATTGTTGCTGTCAAATGGTCGCCAGTGCCAATGTCGCACAGACATATTCCAAGACATAGAAGAAAATTGGTGGTGTCGCATTTCACCAAATAATCTTAGCGAAGTGGGAATAGACGGCCCTGAAAGTGCCTATTCAATGACAGAGTTAGGTATTTTACTCTATCAGTCCCTAGGATTTGCCCCCACCTTAAAAATTGCTTTAACAATCTTATTAAAAATGTTTTTTCTGAAAGAATCTCGCTCTTTTTTTAGACAGGGGTGGACAATTGCAGTTTTACTAATTGCCCTGCTTGTGTCCCTGCCGATTTTATCGGTTGCCAGTAGTTTATTAACTAATTCCAGTCAAGTCTGGCAACATCTGATCGAAACTGTTCTCTGGGATTATCTAGTTAATTCTTTTTGGTTAATGTGCGGGGTGGGCAGCGGCGTTTTAATCATCGGTGTCGGCACAGCTTGGTTAACAACGATGTGTCAATTTCCCGGTTGTCAACAATTTCAATGGTTATTATTACTACCCCTTGCCGCTCCTGCCTATCTCTTGGCCTATACTTATACCAATATGATGGACTATTTTGGTCCGGTGCAGACGTTCTTAAGAAGTGTTTTCGGTTGGAATAGTGTCGAGGATTATTGGTTTCCTAATATCCGTTCTCTCTGGGGGGGGATTCTGATGTTAATACTGGTGCTTTATCCCTACGTTTATCTGTTAGCAAGGGTCGGTTTTTTAGAGCAATCTGTCTGTACGGTGGAGGCAAGTCGCTCCTTGGGATGTAATCCTTGGCGCAGTTTTTTTACTGTCGCTTTACCCCTAGCAAGACCGGCAATTATGGCGGGATTAGCTCTAGCTTTAATGGAAACTCTTAACGATTTTGGTACGGTGCAGTATTTCGGAATTAATGCTTTTACCACGGGGATTTATAATACTTGGTTCGGCATGGGCGATCGCATAGCAGCGGGGCAGTTATCAACAGTTTTAATGGTATTTATCCTCGTTTTAGTTTTCCTCGAACAATCCTCCCGTCGTCAAGCTCGTTACTATGAAATGACCAATCGTTTCCAGTCACCGACTAAGTACGAACTAGGATTTGTTCGTAGTTTCTTGGCAATTTTATTCTGTTTTTTACCAGTATTTCTTGGTTTTATCGCCCCTGCTTTCTATCTGGCCTATCTAGCCTTTAATCATGCCCAAGAAACTTTTAATAATGACTTTCTTAGTTTATCGTTAAACAGTTTTTTTCTGGCTAGTTTAAGCGCAATTATTGCGGTAGTTTTAGCTTTAATTCTTGCCTACGGGGAAAGACTTAATCCGAATAAAACTCTTAAGGGTTCTGTGCGGATTGCGGCGGCTGGTTACGCTATCCCCGGCATTGTTATCGCGGTGGGGGTTTTAATTCCTATCGGCAAATTAGATAACTTTTTCAATCAAGTATTAAATATCAATTTAATTCTGAGCGGCACGATTTTCTGTGTGATTTTTGCCTATATTGTCCGGTTTTTAGCAGTAGCTTTTTCCACATTAGAATCGAGTTTAAGTAAAATTAAACCTAGTTTAGATGATGCTTCCCGCAGCCTTGGCTATGGCACTGGGGCCACTTTAATTAAAGTGCATATTCCTCTTTTGTCGGGGGGATTATTGACGGCGGCTATGTTAGTTTTTGTCGATGTGATGAAGGAATTACCGGCTACTTTGGTCTTAAGACCTTTTAATTTTGATACCCTAGCGGTGCGCGTTTATCAATACGCCAGTGATGAACGTTTAGTGGAAGCGGCGGCACCGGCCTTGGCCATTGTCTTAGTGGGATTAATTCCGGTAATTTTTTTAAGTTGGCAAATTTCCCGACGGGCGATCGATTAAAGTGGCGGCCGATTCCTGGGCAAGTTGGCGATCGGCGAAGAGCTTAGTTCTATCTGGCTGAATAAATCTAAAAACCTTGTGGGATAATATCTTTAGGCTTTTTTAAAATCAAAAAGTGCCAGTCCTTGCAGTGATCGGGGGGAAAATTTAGGCACTTTTTCCCTGAAAATGGGTAAAACCCCACACCCCACACCCCACACCCTGCCTCCACGAAAAACTTTTTCGGTAAATCCTAGTTCTATAGTTTAGTACAAAATAATGTTACAGTTCTTGACAAGACTACTAGAGAGAGGGGGTGTCAGTGATAGGATTCCCTAAAACCCCTTTTGTTTATTTTTGTAGAGAGAACAAAATCCTATGACAGAACTTTCTGGAAAAGCTCCTAAGTTCGGTGGCAGCACGGGCGGTTTACTCACCAAAGCCGATCTGGAAGAAAAGTACGCCATCACCTGGACAAGCAGCAAAGAACAAGTCTTTGAAATGCCCACCGGTGGCGCCGCTATCATGAACGAAGGCGAAAATCTCCTCTATTTGGCCCGCAAAGAACAGGCGCTCGCTCTTGGTACCCAATTGCGGACGAAATTTAAGCCCAAAATCGAAGATTACAAAATCTATCGGATTTACCCCAGTGGTGAAGTGCAGTATCTCCACCCTGCTGATGGTGTCTTCCCCGAAAAAGTTAACGCCGGTCGTGAATTTTTCGGCAAAAAAGACCGCAATATCGGCAAAAACCCCGAACCAGCGACAATTAAGTTCTCTGGTGTCACTCCCTACGAAGCATAAATAATCCCTAAAATCGAGAGTGGGGAGTTAGATTTAGAAGCTATTTGGCCCTAAGATTTAACTTCTGACTCTCGATTTCTCTTATAGCAATCGGCAATTAATTGCTAGTTAGGGTTTGCTGAAAAAGTTTTTCCTGGGGTTAGGAGTTAGGAGTCAGTATTCTCCGAGTCAGGAGATAGGGTGGTCACTGCGTGTGCGTTGCGGGGGGTTTTGGGGTGTTAGGGTGTTAGGGTGGTCACTGCGTGCGCGTTGCGGGGGGTGTTAGGGTTTTAGTTGAAATTCCCCCACTTCCCCACTTCCCCACCTCTCCACTTCCCCACTTCCCCACTTCCCCACTTCCCCACTTCCCCACTTCCCCACTTCCCCACTTCCCACTCTGCCATAACTACTCCTACATACTTTGTGCTTTTTGTCAAAAAAACTTTTTCTTTGCAATAAAACTACACAAAAAAAAGATCATCGTTGTGGGTTAAATTGACTCATTTACCTGTCTTAATTGGGATTACCTTCTAGGTGTGGCAAGGGTTTCAACCGTTGCTGCCCAAAAAAGCAAAGAATAACCCATTATGAAATTCAGTAAAATCGCTGTTACCATCATAACATCGTTGTTAAATAAAAATCTTTCTCAATTAATTCTTAAGAATTTGTAAATATTGCGGAATGTTAATTTAAATATTCTCAAGTTTTTGGAGTCAATAAATAATTTTTGCTTATCTTTGTCGAACATTGGGTGAGAAGTCAGTATTCAGGAGATAGGGTGTTGGGGTGTTAGGGTTTTAGTGGAAATTCCCCCACTTCCCCACTTCCCCACTTCCCCACTTCCCCACTTCCCCACTTCCCCAATGCCCAATCAAGGCTGGATTTATCGAGATAAAATTAGCAAAAATCAGGCAGGATTAAGCTTATTAGCTTACTATACGGGCAAATATTGCCATTCTAGCCCAGAAGAATGGCTCGATCGCATTTCATCGGCAGCAATTCTAGTCAACGGTCGTCCCGCTTGCCCCGATACAGTCTTGGAAATCGGGCAGCAATTGACCTATCAGCGCCCACCGTGGACAGAACCGGATGTGCCGCTCTTTTTTGAGGTACTCTACGAGGATGCCGAGGTGTTAGTGGTGGCGAAACCTTCGGGATTACCGGTGTTAGCGGGGGGTGGATTTCTCGAACATACTCTTATCCATTTGGTACATCAGCATTATCCCGATGTCACTCCCTATCCGATTCATCGTCTTGGTCGCGGCACTTCGGGCATAGTCTTAATGGCTAAATCAAAGCCCGCTAGAGCTAAATTGAGTCAACAGATGCGGGAGGGGAAAATTACTAAAATATATCGAGCTTTAGTGGGTCAGGGCGACATACCAGATAATTTTACTATTAATCAAGCGATCGGGAAAATCGCCCATCCCATTTTAGGCCATGTTTACGGTGCGCTCACAGATGGGTTATCGGCCCGCAGTGATGGTCGAGTCTTAAAAAAACATCCCGATAGTACCCTATTAGAAGTAAGAATTTTTACGGGCAGACCCCATCAAATTCGCATTCATCTGGCCTTTTTTGGCTATCCTTTAATCGGTGATCCATTGTATGGTCTGGGGGGATTACCGCGACCGGATGCAGTCCCGGGAGATTGTGGTTATTATCTCCATGCCAATCAAATCGTTTTTAATCATCCCAGTACAGGCAGAACAATCCCTATTTCCTGTCAGCCGCCACCAGAATTAGTGGATAGGGAAAATCTGGAAATCTAGCCATATTTTCACCCCCCCCAAACCTGATCGCCAGCGATCACTAAAAGACCACTTCGGTAATCACACCCTCAATCGCCCCGAAGCGAGAGCGAGAACCTAAGACAATTCGATACAATATTGTCAACAAGCATTAAGCGATTTAAACTATCGATCGAAGGTAAAAGTCCCGAAGTTATCGAAATCTAGGGGGAGACAAAAACAAGCATGGGTAGAGTAGTAGGCATTGATCTAGGGACAACTAACTCCGTCGTCGCCGTGATGGAAGGCGGAAAGCCAGTGGTCATCGCCAACTCGGAGGGCATGAGAACCACCCCTTCTGTGATCGGTTTTAATAAAGATGGGGAGTTAGTGGTCGGTCAAATGGCCCGGCGACAAGGGGTACTCAATCCCCAAAACACCTACTATGGAGTCAAACGCTACATAGGTCGTCGCTACTCGGAATTAAACCCCGAATCGAAGCGCGTCCCCTACACCATCCGCCGGGATGAGATGGGCAATATCAAAATTAAATGCCCCCGTCTGCAAAAAGAATTCGCCCCCGAAGAAATTTCCGCCCTAATTTTACGCCGATTAGCCGAAGAAGCCAGCCGTTATCTGGGGGAAGAAGTTACCGGGGCCGTAATCACCGTCCCCGCCTATTTTAATGACTCCCAACGTCAAGCCACCCGGGATGCGGGCCGAATTGCGGGGTTAGAAGTGCTGCGGATTCTCAACGAACCCACCGCCGCCGCCCTGGCCTACGGTCTCGATGAACAGGAAAGCAAGAAAATCCTCGTTTTTGACCTGGGAGGCGGTACTTTTGATGTTTCTATCTTGGAAGTGGGTGACGGCGTTTTTGAGGTGAAAGCCACCAGTGGCGACACCCAATTAGGCGGAAATGATTTCGATAAAAGAATCGTCGATTGGTTAGCCAATCAATTTTTGGAACAGGAAGGCGTGGAGCTGCGCCAAGACCGGCAAGCCCTACAAAGACTCACAGAAGCGGCAGAAAAAGCCAAAATAGAACTGTCTGGGGTCAGCGTCACCGATATTAATCTGCCCTTTATCATCGCCACGGAAGACGGACCCAAACACATCGAAACTCGCCTGAGTCGGGCCCAATTTGAGGAATTATGCGGTGATTTAATCAGTCGTCTCCGTCGTCCTCTCAAACGCGCCCTTTCTGATGCCGGTTTGTCCCCCGTCCAACTAGACGAAGTGGTACTGGTGGGCGGCGGCACGCGGATGCCGGTGGTTAAGGATTTGGTGCGGAGTTTTATCGATAGGGAACCCAATCAAAATGTTAACCCTGATGAGGTTGTAGCGGTCGGGGCGGCTATTCAAGCGGGAATTTTGGGCGGCGAGGTCAAAGACGTGCTGCTCCTCGATGTTACCCCTTTATCCTTGGGTTTAGAAACCATCGGCGGTGTGATGAAAAAGTTAATCCCCCGCAATACCACTATTCCCGTCCGCAGAGCTGACCTTTTTTCCACTTCCGAAAATAATCAAACTGTGGTGGAAATCCACGTTTTGCAGGGGGAAAGGGAAATGGCCAGCGATAATAAATCCTTGGGACGTTTTAAATTAACCGGTATCCCCCCCGCGCCCCGGGGTATTCCGCAAGTGCAGGTGTCCCTCGATATGGATGCTAACGGTATTCTACAAGTCACCGCTAGGGATAAAATGACCGGACGGGAGCAAAGTGTCACCATTCAAGGCGCTTCTACCCTCAGCGAAGGGGAAATTAACCGCATGATCGGCGATGCTGCCCGATTTGCCCAAGCAGATCGTACCCGTCGCGAAAAGGTCGATAAACGCAATCGCGCCCGCTCTCTGGTGGATCAAGCCCAACGACGCTTAAAAGATGTTACTCTCGATTTTGGTAATGAGTTTACCCGTTCCTATCGTCGTCAAATTGAGTCTTTGAGTACGGAAATTATCGACGCTTTGGAGAAAAATGATGACCGTCGCCTTGATCGCGCCCAGGCGGATCTACAGGATGTTATCTATGAATTAAATCGCGAGGTACGGCTACAATACGACGAGGAAGATGAGGGCTTTTTTAGCGCTATTCGCAAGACTTTTACCGGGGATAAGGAAGATGATCTTCCCTCCGAACCGCGCCGCGATCGTTATCGCCAGGATTATCGTCCCAGTACACCGGGTTATCAAAGTGATTATCGACCCAATTATTCGGCTAATCAAGATAGTTATCGCCCCCGCAATCAGGACAATTACTACAATGGCCGCGATAGCGATTGGCAAAGTCCCCCCCGTTCGGAGGAAAAAAGTTATAACAATAGTAAAAGTAACCGCAGCGGCGGCAATCGTTCCCGCAATGTTCCCCCCCAAAATAACTGGGATGATGACGATGATGATTGGTTTTAATCAGTGATCAGTAAACAGTGATCAGTAAACAGTAAACAGTAATCAGTAAACAGTAATCAGTAAAAAGACAGTGGGAAACTACTATTTAATACTGCTCGCTTAATACATACTGCTCACTTAGAACTCAAATCTGATAACTGATAACTGATAACTGATAACTGATAACTGATAACTGATAACTGATAACTGATAACTGATGACTGATAACTGAATATATGCCACAATTAGTTGATTATTATGATGTTTTAGGAGTATCTCGCACGGCTACCGGTGACGAGATCAAAAAGGCTTTTCGACGACTGGCGCGTCAATATCATCCTGATGTTAATCCGGGGGATAAATCGGCCGAAGAAAAGTTTAAAGATATTAATGAAGCTTACGATGTTCTCTCCGATGAAGAAAAACGGGTTGAGTATAATCGTTCCTTGACGGGGATTAAGCGCCGCGGGATACGTCCGGGGGAAAAAGCGAATAGTAACGGTAATGGAAAAATCCCCCGTACAGAACAGGATTTATGGAAGTTTAGAGATTTTAATAACCTTAATACTAAGCGCGCTAAAATTGCCTCCTCTCCCCGTTTAACTCGTCGAGATGTGGAGGCGAAATTGACTTTACCTTTGGAGAAAGCTTATCAAGGTGGCAGACAAAGAATTCGTCTGGAAGATGGTAGATCAATAGAGGTTGATATGCCGGCAGCCATGATCGATGGGCAGAAAATTCGTCTCAAAGGTCAGGGTATTGAAGGGGGTGATTTATATTTAAAAATAACTATCGCTAGGCATCCTTTTTTTAGGATTCAAGGTTCTGATATTGTCTGTCAAGTACCGATTACTCCTAGCGAGGCAATTGTGGGCGGTTTTGTGGAAATTCCTACCATTGACGGTTTAGTTAAAATGATGATTCCTAAGGGAGTAAAAAGTGGTCAAAGATTACGTTTGGCTAACAAAGGTTATCCCACTTCCCAAGGAGAAAGGGGCGATCAATTAGTGGAAATTATATTAGTTAATCCTCCCAATCCTAGCCCTGAAGAATTAGAACTTTATCAAAAAATACGGGCGATCGAAACTTTTAACCCTCGTCAAGGTTTATAAAGATTATGCTAGGTGGGTTACGGCAAATTTGAAATTTTTTGTCAAAAACATAACTTGTTCTTGCCTAACCCACCCTACACCTAACCCTTAATTCCTGTCTTTTTATGATCAATATAATTGATACAATTAAACCTTTTTATCCTCTAGCTTTCAAGGCTATTCGGGGCAATTTAGAGGGAACACAAAAACAATTATTAAATACTCTCCAAAAAATCGATCGCTCGCGGGGGGAATTTTGGGGACAATGGTTAATCTCACAATTATCAGAATCCCTCAGTTTTAGCGATTCTCGCCTATCTCAAAGCCTCTGGGGGTTAAATTTCCCCAATCCCGTCGGATTAGCGGCAGGATTCGATAAAGACGGTTTAGGGGCAGGACTTTGGCATAGTTTCGGCTTTGGTTTTGCCGAGGTGGGTGCTGTCACCCTAGAAGGGCAACCGGGCAACCCAAAACCGAGATTATTCCGTTTACCAGAAGATTTGGCGGGATTAAACCGTATGGGGGCAAATAACCTCGGTGCGCCGGTTCTAGCGGCAACTCTCCAACAATCTTGGCAACGACAACCCCGACAGATTCCCATCGGCATTAACCTCTGTAAATCGAAAAATACGCCCCTAGAAAAGGCTCCAGAGGACTATTTAGGCAGTTTTCGCTATTTATTCCCCCATGCCGATTATTTTGTCGTTAATGTTAGTTCTCCCAATACTCCCGGTTTGCGTTCCCTGCAAAGTGGTGAACAACTCGATAAAATCCTCGACATTTTACAAACAGAAAATCAAGGCAGAAAACCCCTATTAGTGAAAATTTCTCCCGATTTAGAATGGGAAGATATCATAACAATTATTGACTTAGCTTTCTCCTATCAATTAGCTGGAATTGTCGCTACTAATACCACCACTAAACGCACGGGATTAAAAACCACAATTCTGCCTGAAACTGGTAAACCAATCACTGAAGAAGCAGGGGGAATTAGTGGGCAACCTTTGCGGGAACGTGCCACGGAAGTGATCAGTTTTATCTATCGGCAAACCCAAGGCAATTTACCAATAATTGGAGTGGGAGGCATTTTTTCTCTCGATGATGCTTGGGAAAAAATTACCGCCGGTGCCAGTTTATTACAGATTTATACCGGTTGGTTATATCAGGGTCCTTGGCTAGTATCAAATATTTTACAAGGATTAACAGAAAAATTAGAGGCCAATGGGTTAACTAATATTAATCAAGCGGTGGGAATTAATAATAGACCTCTGGAAAAAATCGAAAATCTTCCCTTAGGGAAAGAGTCACGGGGCAGTATTAAGGAGTCAGAATAAGCAAAAGAAAGACATTGTTTACTAGGCTCGATGATTAAATGACTATTGTTAATAGAAAGAATCTAGGTCGTGAGCATCCAGCTTTTTTACAATTGTTTGCATAAATATTAATAATTATGACAAAGCATCAGTTCTTAAAGAGTTTTTATTCTGGGCTTATCAATCCCTTAATAAAAGCCTTCTAATCTCAAGAGAGAACGTTTTGTTTCCTTGAGATTAGAGGAATAAAAAATTAATGATTGCTTCACATTCTAACCGCAAAAATGTTCTAGCGGCAACTCTGCTAACAGTGGGAATTTCCCTGATAAACGTACCGACGGTTTTAGCGCAAGCTCATACTAATACAGGCGGACCGCAGGTGACAGGATTAAATGGTTATAAATATACGCCCCTATTTACAGTGGGTGAAACCATCAACAATTACACTCCCATCGGTATTCTGGATGGAATTGGCGTTATCGATCTAGGAAATGGGACGATTCGTGCCTTGGTCAACCACGAAGTTAGAAATAACCAAGGAGCCTCTTATACCCTGAATCCGGGTACTGCTAACCAGCTTTCCGTGAGAGGAGCAAGAATCAGTTACTTTGACATCGACACCAGTAGTCGTCAAATTATCGGTTCTGGATTAGCCTTCGATAAAATCTACGATCGCTCTTACAATCTAATCACCAGTACCAGTCAATTTGAACTCGCTCCCACCATTGGAGGTTTAGATCGTTTTTGTTCTGGTGCCGCTTTCGGTCGTTATTCCTTCGGTCAAGGGATCGGTTTTGAAGATAATATCTACTTTGCTGGAGAAGAAACCAGCAACGGGACTCAATGGGTTCTCGATCCTAGCAATTTCGATATCTGGGCTGCCCCAGAAATGGGTCGCGGTGGTTGGGAAAATTGGACAGAAATTGATACAGGTAGAAGTGATCGCATTGCGATGATCGGGGGTGATGATACCGAGTCCGCGCCTCTCTATCTCTACATTGGGGAGAAAAACGGGGTCGGAGATGGTAGTTTTCTCGATCGCAATGGTCTCAAACAGGGCAAACTGTATGTTTGGGTAGGCGATGAAGGTGTCGATCCCCGGGACTTTGCCGGTACTGGTAACACCAGCGCTGGACGATGGGTAGAAGTGGTGAACGAGGGAAATGGGGTTGGTTTTCTCAACGGTTTTGCCACCGATAGCAATCTTCGCGCCCAAGCGGACGCTTTAGGAGCTTTTTCCTTCTCCCGTCCGGAAGATGTCTCGACTAATCCCAGTGATGGTTCCCAAATTGTTCTTGCTTCCACCGGACGCAGTTCTTTATTCAATGGGGCCGATAGCTGGGGAACTATTTATATCTTCGATAATAATCTGGTTTTCGATCAAAACGGCAATCTCGACACCGCTGCTTCTAGCGTCAGCGCTCGCATTCTCTACGATGGTAATGATGCGGGTGGCGGTCAATTTAGCGGTCCCGATTTTGGGGTGAGAAGTCCCGATAACCTCGATTGGTCCGATGACGGTACTATCTATATCCAAGAAGACCGTTCTTTCTCTGATTTCGGTCAACCCTCTGGAGAAGAAGCCTCGATTTGGCGACTTGATGCCACCACTGGACAAGCGACACGAGTAGGTCAGATCGATCGTAGTGCTAGTTTACCGGGGGGTCAAACCGACAGCAGCCCCAAGGATTTAGGTAACTGGGAAACTTCGGGGATTTTGGATATTACTGAATTCTTTCCCAGCGCTCGACCGGGAGAAAAAATTCTGATTCTCGACGTGCAGGCCCACAGTGTGCGAAATGGCAGCATCGGCGGTCCTAATAATCTTGTCGAAGGTGGTCAATTAGGTTTATTAACTGTCCAAACCCCGGAACCGACTCTCCTCTTTGGTTTAGGTTTCTTTGGTTTATCTGCCTTGGCATTAAAACGGAAACAAGGCTAAAACGATAATTTCTTGTATTTTAGGGGGTTGAAAAAATTCAGCCCCTATTTTTTATCGTTTTTGGCTCTCTTGGACATTGGGTGAAAAATGTTCACAATGTCACATTATGGGCGCAAGCTTTGCGTCCCTACTGCCGCGCGTGGTATGATTTGTAGGGGTGTATAGCGTACGCCTTTTCTTCGATAAGATTTGCTGATCACCATAACTCCAAGAGAGCCTCATTTTTCATAATACCTCTTGCGTAATTAATTTTTTAGGGTTCAAAAACGGCAAAAATAAGGATTAAATTGCATAAAATCTGTAAATAGACCATTTAATTGATTATTATTCATTCTTGATTCTCCTGACGACCGACTCCTAACCCTAATCAACCTCAGCAATTTTTGATTTTTATAAGAGGTCTAATATAGGTTCATAATAACCTTATTTTTTCAAAAGACTGAACTTTTCAACCCTATCTAGGAAATTATTATGATTCCGATAGCTTTTTAAGCATCAGAGTTAACAGCAGTAATTTTAATATTTTAAAATAAATATATTTGAAATAAATGCACCAATTCAGCAAGAATACTTTTTGATCTCAACTATTTTCCAATAACAGGAATTTTTCTTGTCTGTATTTCTGCATACTTAGTAATCAGAAATTCATCAAGAATCAAAGATTCTATGATTCTATTTTGTCTATCTCATCTCCAGTTTCATGATAAAATTAGCCTTTTATGGTATTCATATCAACAATATTTGATCATTCTAAGCTGTACTGTATTTAAACTGCGTATTGGATATTTTAGTACAAAAGAGCAAACTACCTCCCCCCGCTCCCCTACAGTCTTAACGAGTAAATTAGATAGTCAACAGCTTAGTACCTCCAGAAGCTATAATAATAATTAAAGCTTACTAAAGATTAACCAATTCTCTAGAAACTACAACCAGAGACAAATCGATCGCCAAGTATTGAACTTTTTAACCAAACCACAATTCTATGTCAAAAAAATCATTTTTACCCGGTTGTTTAGTCGTCTTAGGACTAACAGCAGTAACCGCAGGAGGTGTCTATCTTTATCTACGAGGACAACTACCTTGGCAAAGATTCACCCCCTTAGAATCGGCAAAAGTTATCCCAGAAACTGCCTTTGCTAGTAGTTTTGTCTCCACGGATGCAAAAGCTTGGTCAGTGTTAGCTAAATATGGTACACCAGAATCACGAACTGCGGTTAGTCAAGGACTAGAAGAATTACAAAAAAATATCTTCACCGATAAGATTGATTATCAACGGGATATCGAACCTTGGATCGGTAGTATCAGCTTTGCTTTTCTTCCGGCAACTAAACCGGGGGAATCGGGAATCTTAACGGTTATCGGGATCAAAGATAAAATTAAAGCGTCGGAATTCGAGAAAAAACTAGGACAACAAGTTAATCGCAAAACTAGCACCAGTGACTACAAAGATATTAAAATTACTGCTATAGATTGGCAGGATAACACCACCATTTATACTGCCGTTGCGGGGGATTTTTTGTTGATATCCTACGATAAAAAGGTGTTAGAATCGGCGATCGATACCTACCGAGGACAGCCATCTTTTAGCAGTAAACCAGAAGTGAGAAAACTGCTTTCCCAATCCCTCAACCTACCCAATACCCTAGCGACAATTTATATCGATGATTATGCCGGCATCTTGGGAGCAGATGCTAATTTATCCCCCCAAAGTCGGCAAGAATTAGCAAAAATTCAAGATATTGTCGCGGGAGTGGGTGTCACCGATACGGGATTACAATTACAAATGGTGGCTAAACTTGCTCCTGAAACTATTTCTACCCTACCTTCCCCTAGCAGAAATCAAGTTTTAAATTATTTCCCCGGAGATACCATCGCAGTCTGGAGTGGTAATAATCTTAAACAGGGATGGGAAGAGGTAGAAAAACAGTCCCAAACTAACCCAGAATTACAAGTTTTTCTGCGTCAGATCCGTGAGAATTTTCAGATGGCAACCCTTGACGCGGATAAAGAAGTTTTTAACTGGATGGATCGAGAATTTGCCTTTGGAATTATCCCCAACCAGCAAGCGGTGGGAGGGTTAGGTTTTGGGGGAATGATGATCTGGCAAACCGGCGATCATAAAGCGGCAAAAACTACCCTCGAGAAGTTAAATCAATTGGTGAAAACTGTTCCTGTTATCACCATAAAAAACAGTCAAATTTCCGGTGAAGATGTGACTGAATGGAAAGCGGAAGAACAAGCGATTTTAACCTATGCTTGGCCTAATAATGATACCTTAAAAATGACCGTCGGAATTCCCTATCAACCCCAACCGAATCAACCGATTAGCCAAAGTGAGAATTTCCGAGCATCTACCGCTAATCTACCCAAGAATAATCTCGGTTATTTCTTCATCGATGTGGAGCAAATTATCGCTAAAGCGGGAGGAATTAATAATCTTCCTGCCACGGAATTAACCCCGGAAACAAAAGCCTTTTTAGAATCGGTACGCGGGATCGGAATTACTGCCACTATGCCTGATAAAACCACCAGTAAAATTGATGTTTTATTTTCCCTGAAACAAACTCCCTAAAAAGTAACCGACTAGATAAAGCGATCCACAGAGAATTATCTGACTATCGGCAGATTCTTGGATGGCTTTTTTTAGTCCTAAAAATACATCGGAACAAGTCTCTAGGTGAGATAATTCTGGACAAATTGATGTCGCTAATTCCGCTAATGTTTCAGGATTGGCACTGCTATGATCTGGCACAGGAACTAAATATAAACTATCGCCTTTTCTTAATAAAGCTTGGAATATTTCCTGATGATCTTTGGTCGATAAAATTCCCATCACCCAGATAATTTTTGGGGCTTTTAAACTATCTACATACTGCCTTAAACCAATAGCAGCAGCAGGATTATGAGCGCCATCTATTAAGATTTCTCGCTGACACCAATTAACGGTTTGTAACCGTCCTAACCAGCGAGTTTTTGCCATTCCTTCTTGCACGACTTCATCGCTAATTTGCCAACCTTGCTGACGTAAAATATTAACAACAGCGATCGCTATAGCAGAATTAGTTAATTGAAAATCTCCCGCTAAGGATAAAGGATATTCTAACCCTTGATATTTAGCGCGATTATCGGCAATTTTCTCTGCAGCTTCTACCCATACCGTCGGACAATTTAACAGCTTGATTCTCTCCCTAACTACCCCCTGCGCTGATTCAGGTAATTGTCCGATAACTGCCGGACAATTCGCTTTTAATATCCCCGCTTTCTCCCCGGCAATATCAGCAACCGTGGGACCTAAATTTTGCCAATGTTCCCGACTAATAGAAGTGATGACAGTAACTAAAGGTTGAGCGCAGACATTAGTCGCATCTAATCTTCCTCCTAAACCCACTTCCATCACGGCAATATCCACCTTTTCCAGAGCAAAATACAGCCAAGCAGCGGCAGTAATTACCTCAAATTGAGTAGGACTTTCCTGCTGGGGATCGATACGCGATTGTATATACTTAAGCAGGTTTTCTAAAGTCGCAGTTTCAATATTTTCGCCATTAATAGAGATTCTTTCCGTCCAATGAATTAAATGGGGAGAAATATAACGTCCGACTTTGTAACCAGCAGTGCTGAGAATAGAGGATAGATAGGCACAAACTGAACCTTTGCCATTAGTTCCCGTGACATGAATAATCGGAATTTTATCTTGGGGATTGCCTAAAATCTCCAGCAGATTTTTTATTCTTTCTAAACCGAGATTAACCCCAAAACGCTGAAAAGATTGCAGTAAAGAATCGATAGTCATGGTCGGTAAACTATAAATAAAGGAATCTGGGTAGGATCGATACTCCTACCCGCACGGATGACCCTTTCTGTGGGTAGTAATGTCTAAAGTTTGACTAAAATGCTCGGTTCTTTTTGGATCGGTAAAACATCAAGAGAGTCAATATTAGCGCAGTATTTTAAATCTTCTTGACAGTGGAGACGCAAGAGGCGCTGACCGTGACTACAACTGTGGAACATTCCTAAAAGATCATTTTGCCATTGACGATAAAGAGCGATCGAGGCAATAACCTCATCATTCCCGATCGCCATTTGCCCCGATTGTTCTTGTAGCGCATCGGCGATCGCTCCAGCACAGGCCGTATCTTCCAGAGAATAACCCCCTTCCCAACCAGAGCCAACAATCCAGACGGTATCGGGCTGCTTATCCAATAGGTAATTAACGGCAGCTTGCCGATTGATCATGGCCGCAGTGATCACGATCGGGGATTCTTCCACTCTTTGCAGAGCGCGAGTGCCGTTAGTGGTGCTGATAAACAGACGACGACCTTTCATTAAATCAGGGGTACAATCGAGGGGAGAATTGCCCAGATCGCAGCCTTCTACTTTCGCGCCACCTCTTTCTCCTGCCCGGAGACGTTTTTCCGGTTGCCAGCTATCACTCACCTGCATCAGGGTTTTCAGATCGCTAAAAGTTTGCACTGCTTCCGCACCGGCATTGAGGGCAGTGGCGATCGTGGTTGTCGCTCTTAAAACATCGATAACGACGGCGCAATCGGGTAGAGTATGGACGGGGGTAAGTTCGGGAGTATGATAAATGAAAACCTGCACGAGTTATACCAAGTAAAAAGTAAAGGGGGAAATAAGCTCAACATACCGCCGCTCGGCGTCGCGCTGGCAGAAGAAAGACAAGGCCGATTTTATCACGATGGATGTCAGCTAGTTAAGCTGTTCGTAATTCAAATTGCTTGTTGAGATCAGGCAAGGGGGGCTAATCTCAGAATAAGCGGTTTAAATACGTCTTAGCTTATCACTTGAAATGCCCACGCGGATCACAAAATTGGCCAATTGTCAATAGGGTTTGAGCTGCTCTCACCCCGGATTGATCGTCATGACTAAGTAGCTGGTTATAATTAAATTAAAAATCGATTTTAGGTTCGATCCCCCCTGCCCCCCTTGATAAGGGGGGTGTCGATCCCCCCTTAGTCCCCCCTTAATAAGGGGGTGTCGATCCCCCCTGCCCCCCTTGATAAGGGGGGTGCCGATAGGCGGGGGGATCCCCCTTGATAAGGGGGACATCTGATAATTTTTAACGCCTACTTACTTAAATGTTATAATTAACAATTATTATGCCTGCTAACTTCAAAATTCATGTCTGCTAAAGATCGTTTTCATGGTGCAGTGAGAAAAGGATTAGAAAAAGAGGGTTGGATCATTACGGATGACCCTTTAAGGATTGAAGTGGGTGATGTAGAAATGTATGTCGATTTAGGAGCAGAGCAACTGATAGCCGCAGAAAAAGACAATGAAAAGATAGCCGTTGAAATTAAAAGTTTTATCGGTAAATCCAGTATTTCAGAATTTCATACTGCCATTGGACAATTCTTTAATTATCGTGTTGCTTTAGAAGAAAAAGAACCTAAAAGACAGTTATATTTAGCTGTTCCTTTAGATATTTATTATAGTTTTTTTGAATTGCGATTTATTCAAACTGTCGTTAAACGATTTCAAATTTACCTGCTTATTTATGATCCGATTGGGGAGGTAATTGTCGCATGGAAAAATTAGAACAATATCGTCACTATGTCAAGCAAGTCATTACTGAATATTCTCAGATAGGTTCATCTAAAGATCCGATTGAACAACAATTGATTTTTGATACAGTTGGCGATCACTATCAATTGATGTATGTTGGCTGGAAAAATAGACGAAGATATCATGGTTGTGTTTTGCATCTCGATATTAAAAAGGGTAAAATCTGGATACAACATGATGGCACTGAGGTAGGAATTGCCAATGAATTAGTTAATTTAGGCGTTCCTAAAGAAGATATTGTTTTAGCCTTTCATGAACCCCTAGTCAGAGAATATACAGGGTTTGCGGTGGGTTAATCTTAATCCGAGAAAAGCGCCAAACTCACCTAACCTAATCATAGCTTGACCGACAAACAAGATCGGCAAGAGATTTCCATTTTTTTACCTTGCTGATCTCTGTATTTCTTTGTTAACAAAACTTAACAATTATCGGCAAAATTTTGCTTGCTTTTGTCGGCAGATTTTGAGATAATATTTTTAAAAGATTTTATTCATAATGGTAATCTGTGCGTCTAAAAAAATTTTGCACGGATTACCATTATAAGAAAAGCATAGCGCAAGCCGCCGGCAAAGTCAAGTCTTTTCCCATTAATTAGGGAAGGTTTTTGAGCCACTAGCTTGAAAATCTTGCAGCTGCTTGACCAAACAGGCCGCCAAACCCCTTACCTCGTCTATATTTCACATTTATTCAGCCAACCCTACCTAAATCTCTGCTGAAGGTGGAGAGCAAAGGCTGTTTTAAACTAATGCTTTACTGCGATCGTTAGAAGTATCCCCAAAAATTGCCCCTCGTCGAATCAAATCCTGTTTTTGTTCGGGAGTGATAGCCGTTGCATTGATAAAGATAGCGTTTTCAACTTCCGCCCCACTCAGGTCAGCTATCCACAGGTTAGCCCCACTCAGGATAGCCCCTCTCAGGTTAGCCTTAATCAGGATAGCCACACTCAGGTTAGCCTTAATCAGGATAGCCACACTCAGGTTAGCCCCACTCAGGTTAGCCTCTCTCAGGATAGCCCCACTCAGGTTAGCCCCAATCAGGTTAGCCCCACTCAGGTTAGCCCCACTCAGGTTAAGCTAAACGGCGCTTAACCTGCATGATCCAATAGCTATAACCCTTTTGGAGTCTATATCGGTGATCCGAAGTAAAAGCCGTTTAGCTTAGCATCACTCAGGTCAGCCCCTCTAGCGTTTTCAACTTCCGCCCCACTCAGGTTAGCATCACTCAGGTCAGCCCCTCTAGCGTTTTCAACTTCCGCCCCACTCAGGTCAGCCCCACTCAGGTCAGCCCCACTCAGGATAGCCCTACTCAGGTCAGCCCAACTCAAGATAGCCCCACTCAGGTTAGCCCCTCTCAGGATAGCCCTACTCAGGTTAGCATCACTCAGGTCAGCCCCTCTCAGGAAAGCCCCACTCAGGTTAGCATCACTCAGGATAGCCTTACTCAGGATAGCCTTACTCAGGATAGCCCCACTCAGGATAGCCCCACTCAGGTTAGCCCCACTCAGGTTAGCCCCACTCAGGTTAGCCCAACTCAAGATAGCCCCACTCAGGATAGCCCCACTCAGGATAGCCCCACTCAGGATAGCCCCTCTCAGGAAAGCCCCACTCAGGTTAGCATCACTCAGGTTAGCCTTACTCAGGATAGCCCCACTCAGGATAGCCCCACTCAGGATAGCCCCACTCAGGATAGCCCCACTCAGGTTAGCCCAACTCAGGTTAGCCCAACTCAGGATAGCCCTACTCAGGTCAGCATCACTCAGGTTAGCCCTACTCAGGTCAGCCCCACTCAGGATAGCCCCTCTCAGGTTAGCCCCACTCAGGTTAGCCCCACTCAGGTTAGCCCCACTCAGGTTAGCCCCAATCAGGAAAGCCCCACTTAAATCAACTTGTTGTAGAGTTGTCTTATCGATTGTTCCCTCTCGAATTGCCTTAATTAATTCGGCTTTTTCAATAACTTTTGCATCTGTAGTGAACTCTGCTTTTTTGACGATAATTTCGGGTATATCGTCTGATTTAAGTTCATTGAGAAGGGCTTGCAATTCCCCCGATTGATGTAAATCTGCTAGGCGCTGTAGTCCATCTTCTGAACCTTCTAAAAATAGCCGAATACTGCCTTTAAGTTTCATAATAGGCTTGATCGTGTTGTCTCTGGCGATTTTTTGAATAAGGTTGTTAATCTTATCAATTTTCTCTGGTGTCAGGTCGTCTATACCTACCTCAATAACTAATTCAAGAACTCTATCCGATTGCTGAGGTTGCGGTTTATTGTTATGATCAAATATCTGAGAATTATCTTTTTAAATAAACTAGAAGCTGCATTCTTGATTGACTGTTCTTCTTGTCTAATTTCTTCCGCTAGATCAGCATATTTTTTATCCTCAAAAATACCTTTTAATATTTTTGTCTCCAAGTCCGTTAATCCCTTCTTTGTATGCTTTTTTTTCAGATCATTAACCAGTCTTTCTAATTCAAACCAAGAAAGGGTTTCAATTTCAGTCATTTTTAGTTCATTCATTATCATTATTTTTATAGGTAACAGGACTTAAGATTACTTTTCAGTACCCTGTCAGGTTAATTGATAGTACCTAAAACAAGTACCGTTTTCAGGACTTTTGAGGACTTTTGAGGATGACAAATAATCAATTGTTTTTTAATCTAAAGATAGTTCACCTCCTAAGTAAAAGGATTGATGATTATGTATAAATATTGGTTGAAGTACAGAGAAGACCTTGTCAGTCTTGCCAAAATTACCAGCACGATAATTGCGATCGCATCATTTTTAGGCTTCTCTTTGCCAGAGAAATTTCCACCTACTCCCTGCCAACCGACGGCAATTGTTGAAACCACAGAAGTTAGCACTAACAATTAGTCAAAGCGCAAAATTCGCCTAACCTAATCATAGGTTAACCGACAATCAAGCAGACAAACAAGATCGGCAAGAGATTTCCATTTTTTTACCTTGCTGATCTCTGCATTTCTTGATTAACAAAACTTAACAATTAGGGGCGAAATTTTGCTTGCTTTTGTCGGCAGATTTTGGGATAATATTTTTAAAAGATTTTATTCATACTGGGAATCTGTGCGTTTTTAAAAATTTTGCACAGATTCCCATTATAACAAAAGCATAGCGCAAGTCGCCGGCAAAGTCAAGTCCTTTCCCATTACTTATGGGTGCGAATTTCCCGGAATCAAAAAAGGGGGTTAATGGTGAGTCAGACCAAATATAGGTTACACTTCATCTTTAAATGGGAAACGCTGTCATTCTTTGTAGGGAATATGACTAGACAAACCGCTAATCTCGGACAAACAGGAATTTCCGTCAGTGCCTTAGGAATCGGGACTTGGGCATGGGGAGATAAACTATTCTGGAACTATGGCAAGGAATACGGAGCTAGTCAGGTAGAAGCGGCCTTTAAAGCGGCAGTAGAGGCAGGAATCACCTTTTTTGACACTGCCGAAGTCTATGGACTGGGGGAATCGGAACGACTCTTAGGAAAATTTACTCAAGAGACTGATATTCCCATCGATATTGCCAGTAAGTTTGCCCCCGTACCGTGGCGATTTGGGGCGAATGCCGTTCATAATGCCATTACAGAGAGCTTAAACCGTCTAAAAACCGATAAAATTACCCTTTACCAAGTACATTGGCCCTTCACCTTCCTGATTAGCCAAGAAACCCTAATGAATGCCCTAGCGGAAGAAGTAAAACGAGGCCGTATTGCTGCAGTGGGCGTAAGTAATTATTCCGCCGAGCAAATGCGTCAAGCAAGCCAGATTTTGGCGAAAAAAGAGGTTCCCTTAGCGGTCAATCAGGTGCAGTATTCGCTTTTGTATCGCAAAATAGAAACTAAGGCAATTTTAGCCACAGCCAAGGAATTAGGTGTCACCATCCTTGCCTACAGCCCCCTCGCTCAAGGACTACTGACGGGTAAATATAGCCCAGAAAGCCAGAATTTGCCCGATGGAGCCAGAAAAGTTGACTCGCGGTTCAAAAAAGAAGGTTTGGAGAAAATAGCCCCAATTTTAAGGGTACTGCAAGAATTGGGCGCAAAATACCAAAAAACCCCCGCACAAGTGGCCCTCAATTGGTTAATCGCCCAAGGGGATGTGATTCCCATTCCGGGGGCAAAAACTGCGGCCCAAGCGAGGGAAAATGCTGGGGCGTTAGGATGGAGTTTAGAAGCGCGAGAGGTGACGCAATTAGAACAGATGAGCCGACCTTGGCTGTAAAAATCAAAACTTTTGATTTTCGATCACCATTCTGGAAAAAGTCTCTAACTTTTTGGTGATCAAGATCAAAACAGGCTACAATCTTTAGATACTACTGTACTACTTAAGAAAACTGGGACAAAATTAATGGCGACAACGACAAGTAATCCTGATCGAGATAAGGCCTTGGGTTTAGTCTTAAATCAAATCGAGCGCAACTTTGGCAAAGGTTCGATTATGCGTTTGGGAGACGCGACCCGGATGCGGGTAGAAACCGTGCCTAGTGGTGCTTTAACCCTAGATATGGCTTTGGGTGGCGGCCTACCGAAAGGCCGCATCGTCGAAATTTACGGGCCAGAAAGTTCTGGAAAAACCACTTTAGCCCTCCATGCGATCGCAGAAGTGCAGAAAGCTGGGGGAGTGGCAGCCTTTGTCGATGCGGAGCACGCTTTAGATCCCACCTATTCGGAAGATTTAGGGGTAGATATCAATAATTTACTGGTGGCACAACCGGATACAGGGGAGGCAGCCTTAGAAATAGTTGACCAGTTAGTGCGTTCTTCGGCCGTGGATATCGTTGTCATCGACTCGGTGGCCGCTTTAGTGCCGCGGGCGGAAATTGAAGGGGAAATGGGGGATAATCAGGTGGGTTTGCAGGCCCGTTTGATGAGTAAAGCCCTGCGAAAAATTGCCGGTAATATTGGTAAATCGGGTTGTGTGGTGATTTTCCTCAACCAACTGCGGCAAAAAATCGGTGTTACCTACGGCAATCCTGAAGTGACCACCGGGGGGACGGCCTTAAAATTTTATGCCTCGGTACGTTTAGATATCCGTCGCATTCAAACTTTGAAAAAAGGCACGGAAGGGGAATACGGAATTCGGGCTAAAGTTAAGGTGGCTAAAAATAAAGTCGCGCCTCCTTTCCGGATTGCTGAATTTGATATTATCTTCGGTAAAGGCATTTCCCAAGTGGGTTGTATGCTCGATATCGCCGAACAAACGAACGTAGTTACTCGTAAAGGGGCATGGTATAGCTATAATGGCGAAAATATTGCCCAGGGTCGCGATAATGCCGTTAAATATCTCGAAGAAAAGCCAGAAGTAGCGGCGGAAATTGAGAAGTTATTGCGGGATAAATTAGACATGGGTTCGGTTCCTTTCCCCACGGAACCGGCCGATGAGGACGACGAGGAAGATCTGGAGCCAGAAATCTAAAAGAAGACGGTTTTAAGTCTTGGTTATCCCCCGATTTTGGGGGATTTTTTAGCTTCAGAATCGATAGATTTAGCGGCTTCTAACCATGATTGTAAACCTTTTTTAGTCGGTGTTCCTTTAGGGGTAAAAGTCCATAGATCTCGTTTATGTTGGGGTCCATAGCTGATATGAATCGGGCGATTAATTCCGTAAAAATAGAGAGAATCAAAGGGTAATTTTGCGGTTAAAATCCAATCGATCAGGCGATCGCTCGTTAAATCGATAATCCGAAAATCACAGGCTGCCCCCAATCGCTGACAATAATATTGACCTTTTTGATTAATTTCGTGGGCGCAATGTTGATCGCGACTGGGATCGATTCTACCGTTTTTTAAGCCAGTGATTGGGTCTTTTTTTTGGAGAAGTTTTCTCAGATCATTGGAACAAAATCCGTAGGTTAATTGGAATTTTTCTCGACCAAAGTTATCAATAATTGGATCGATAATAAAGTGAGCGAGATTTTGCCAAGCGGTTATCGTTTCAGGATTTTTTGGGTAGGGATCGATTTGTGCTGCGTACTTTTGATAGGTTTGGGAACAGGTAGATAATTCCTCTAGGGTTAAATATTTACCAATTAACATAATCAGTTATCAGTTTTTAGCTATATCCTATCACCCCATTTACCTATTTTGCCAAAGCTGCTTTTTTGCGACCATAATAAACAGCGATAAAAGCGCTGACATACATCCATAAACTATAGACAACTGCGGGAATGGCTAGATCGGGATTATTTAATAAACCGGCAGTGATAGCAATAGCTAAAGTGCCGCTTTGAATACCCACTTCAATTGCGATACAAATTCTTTGGGGAATAGTTAATTGAATTGACATCCTCGCCGCCGTAAAACGGACGGCGATTCCTCACCACGCCACTTTTTTAGGGTGGTCGCTGAACGGGGTTGACGCTTCACCGAAAAATGCTTAAAAACCCCTTACTATCTGTTGTCAAGGTTCAGTTTTTAGCTTGGTTATCGCTTTTTCCATTGTAGCTTAAAGCCGTCCTAAAAGGACGGGGTTTTAACCCAAATTTTCGATAAACGACCACTGAAAAAGCCAATTAGGGAAGCAATCGTATGTAAAATGATCACTGCGATGCCAGCTTGAGCAATGAATAGGGGCAAACGTTCCGATTCTCGGATTATTAATAAGCAGATAATAACTGCTAGAAAAATCACGGCTAAACGATTAGTTATCGGTTCCAGACTTTTGGCCAGTAAAGGGAAGTAATGGCGGATAGTCATACCGATAACCAGGGGTAAAACTATAATCAAAAATATCTGCGCCATAGTAGAACCAATGGGTAAGGAGATGGCGGCACTTTCACCCATAAAATGCTGTAAGCTCAAACTAGCTAAAAAAGGAATGGTGAAAATGGTGATGATGCTGCTAAAAGCGGTTAAAGTAACAGAAAGGGCCACATCTCCCTTAGCTAAATAGGTTAAAACATTGGAGGAAGGACCGCTGGGGCAAATGGCGACAATCATTAAACCGACGGCAATTTCTGGACGGAGAGGTAAGATAGAAGCAACGATAAAACCGACGATCGGTAAGATAATAATTTGATTGACTAAACCGATCAGAACTGCTTTGGGATAACGGGTGATACGCTGAAAATCGGCGAGAATTAATCCCAATCCCATGCCTAACATTAAAACGCCTAGGGCAACGGGTAAGAGGATATTAGTAAAAAAGTTGGCTTGCATCGGATAAAAGCGGAGAAGATGCGCTTATTTTCCCATAAATTGACTAATTTATTCTTGTGCATGGTTCCCGATTTTGCCGACTAAAAAACCCCGGTGTGCAAGAGAGGTTAAATTGTAGGAGAAATCCAACCTTGGGGATTTTAGTCCAGTTTCCCTCTCTCGCTCCGGAGTGAGAGAATAGTCATACCCAGTTTTTTTGTCCCGATCGAGAGTATTTTCTGAGATAGATCATTGCCGATCTGGGGATAAAAAACGGTAATTTCGCCCGATATAACCTTTTATTTGCGCCTATGACTGTCAAAATCGCTCTTAACCCCAATCAGATTCAAAATCTCGATCTCTCATCTTTAGAGACTATTATTCAAGATTATCAGTCCCAATCAGCGATCGCCGAACTGGAACAAGCTCTACAATTAGAGATAGATTATCCTCGCGCGGAGGGTGATATGCGGGAATTATCGGAGATAGCGGAAGTCAGACTGTGGTTTCTGCGTTTAGATGCGGTTTATCCCTGGTTAATCTTTATTCTTGACCCAAAACATGGAGAAATCGCCCGTTATGCTGCCATGTTGGTCCCCCATCAATTCCATCGCGGGGAAGGAATTCAATATAATCCCGAAGCTTTGGAGATTTTTGTGATGCAAAAACTCTTTATTTTGTCTGATTGGCTGAAAAGTCAGCAAATTCCTGCTTTATCTCGCTTAAAATTTTTCGCTCAACAGTTTGGTTACGATATCGACGAGGAATTTCTCTCTCGTCTCTAAAAGCCTCCTGCGCTGACTAGATAAGGTATTTTTAGTATATGGCAAGCTACTGTCTAGCCCAATTTAGCACCACCAATACCCCTATCAGAGAATCATGGATACAAAATCCTTTAAACGTACCCTACAGCAGTCGGATAACTATAACCGCAAGGGATTCGGTCATAAAGAGGAAGTAATGGATGCGATGACCAATGAGTATCAAAGCGACCTGATCCAAGAAATTCGGGAAAATAATTATCGTTTACAACGGGGTGACGTGACGATCTATCTCGCTCAAGCTTTTGGGTTTTGTTGGGGGGTAGAACGCGCTGTTGCCATGGCCTACGAAACTCGTCAACATTTTCCCCTGGAACGTATCTGGATTACTAACGAAATTATTCACAATCCCTCGGTTAATCAGCGTCTGCGCTCCATGGCCGTGGGTTTTATTCTGGTCGAAAATGGCCAAAAAGACTTTAGTGTGGTGGAATCGGGGGATGTGGTGATTTTACCTGCTTTTGGGGCCAGTGTCTCGGAAATGCAAATACTTAACGATAAGGGTTGCATGATTGTGGACACCACTTGTCCCTGGGTTTCTAAGGTGTGGAATTCCGTGGAAAAGCACAAAAAAAGCGACCACACTTCGATTATTCACGGGAAATATAATCACGAAGAAACGATCGCCACTAGCTCTTTTGCTGGCACTTATCTGATCGTTTTAAATTTGGATCAAGCTAATTATGTCGCTAATTATATTCTCCACGGTGGCGATAAAAATGAGTTCTTAGAGAAGTTTAAAAATGCACATTCCCAGGGTTTCGATCCCGATCGCGATCTAGATTATATCGGTATTGCCAATCAAACCACGATGCTGAAAAGTGAAACGGAGGAAATTGGCAAACTCTTCGAGCATACTATGTTGAGAAAGTACGGACCGATCAATTTTAAAGATCATTTTATGAGTTTTAATACTATCTGTGATGCCACTCAAGAGCGTCAAGATGCCATGTTTGAACTGGTGAAAGAACGGCTTTCTTTAATGGTGGTAATTGGCGGTTATAATTCCTCTAATACCACTCACCTACAGGAAATAGCGATCGAGCGTGCCATTCCCTCCTATCATATCGATAGTGCCGAGCGTATTCTCCCCGGTAATCGCATCGAACATAAACCTTTAGGGGATGATTTAATCATCACCGATAACTGGTTAAATGAGGGAAAAATTGCCGTCGGAGTGACTTCTGGTGCTTCCACTCCCGATAAGGTGGTAGAAGAGGTGATCGAGAAAATTTTTGCGTTCAAATCTTCTTTAGTCCCGGGTTAATTAGCCCAGGTGTGTTAGCCTTTAGCAATGGCTGCATCTCAGATCACAAATAGGAGATGCAGCCGATATTTTTATCAGTGGGATTGCTCAGAAACTAACTACCGCAATCTTGACATTGACGTTAGAACCGTTGGATTCTTCTCGTTGGGTGTATCTCACATTTGCAGAAATACCGACAATCAGCAATTATCAGTGACTTTTAAATTATTACAGATATATCATACTAAATCCGTTGAGTATAGGCTAGTTATGAGGAGAGGCACTCATGCAAGAGGCACTCATGCAAAGGGGAAAATAAATAATCAGTTTTTAATAACCAGATTTAGTATCAGCAGCTGTCTGTAAGCATCCCACCGAAAAACTAATGCGCTCCGGGGTTTGGGGAGTAGAACCCCCCAAAAGCTTGGATTGAGTGATAAAATCGAAAGTAAGGCCCGACTTTAGCAGAGAGTTTCCCCCTAAAAATCCCAACTTAGTAGATTTACAAAAATGAGATGCGGCCTTCTCGTTTCTGTCTGGAAGGAAGAGCCAATATTTTCCTAAAAACGGCGGGTTTTATCGATTCCGTAGATAATTCCCGTCACCACGGAAGAGAGAATTAATAACAAAATTAATCCTCCGGGTAAAAAAGATAATATTCCCATGCCGCGCAATATATAAACTAACACGGTCACTAATAGGAAACCGAAAAAAAGAGACTTTAAATAACTAGAGCGCATTTACTTAGATTAACACTTCCTCTTGAGTTAAGTTTAACTTTTCGGCAATCATTGCCAGAATTTTTTCTTCCCTTTTTCCGTTACTGATAGATTCCAGTAACCGGCAATTGAGGATAATTTTTTCCCCGTTGGATAAGGTTAAAATAATCCGTCGGTAATTAGACCCCAAAAAGCCTTTGTACTCTTCTACTTTTGCCTCAACAATTCTCTCTAGAAGATAATCACTTTCACTTCTAAAAATTAAATGTTGTCGCTTACGGGTTAGGGTAGAGGTACCCTGATTAAAGACATAACTCTCCCAATAGCTGACATCATAAAGTAACAATAGACCTGACAATAAGCATAACATACCCCAGAGATAATAGCGATAATTATGGTGGTGTTCTAGCAGTGCTGACAAGGTATCTAGGGGACTTTTGGCAATAATTTCCTGAGCTTGATATCTATTCACAAAACTATCAAATCGAGTTTTAAAATCACTAGCTGACTGCACATCCCGAAAATTCTCGATGTAGAGATAGTTATTTCTTCCGACCAATAAAACCGTGTTATTAACAGTTTTTTTCTGCTCAACACTGATAAAAACTTCTTGATAGACAGCCGTAGCTTTAATGTGAGTCAAAGAAAAATTTTCCCGACTAGAAACAGGAAAATTATACTCTTGGACATATTGACAATCTATCCTTTTTGTGCTTAACCTAATGCAGTTGAGATAAGCGCGCTGGAAAGAAACCACATAGGCTAAAAAGAGCAAGGGAACCCCAGCCAGAAAAAAACCCAGAAAAGGACGATATTTAGGAGCCTTATTTTCTAATAAGAGTGTAGTCAGCGTTTTTTGCTTAACTCGCATAGGAAACCCTACAGGTACTTTGTTCTCATTGTACTACAGCTTTTTTCAGCATCCTTCTCAGGATCTATTTATTTAATCTGCTGACGGGGAAAATTGTAATGATTATTCACGAAAATCTTACATCAGTCTCTAGACTGCCTCTATCTTGACCTTTTTTGTCTGGGTTTGGCACGGTAAAACCCTGTTTATCGAGTTTTTGTAAAGCTTTGGCTATTTTTTGTTTATTGTTTGTATTTAAAGTAAATGTATAAACAAGGCTGTTTTTATAAGTTTTTATGACTTTAAAGAATTTTATAAGCTCTAAAAGATTATTTATCTAATTTTTACGCTTTCAATCTCACTCTAGCTATAGCAGATAAAAATTGAGCCTCTTTCCAAGGGGTGGGGAGATGGTCAATAATGGCGATCAAAGCACTGATAAACAAACTAACCATTCAAGCGCACATTTAGGAGAACTTCCATGCCTTTAACACTCGCAGTCTACGGAAAAGGTGGCATCGGTAAATCGACAACAAGCTGTAATATTTCGGCCGCTTTAGCCAAAAGAGGCAAAAAAGTCCTACAAATAGGCTGTGACCCCAAGCATGATAGCACCTTCACCCTGACAGGCTTTCTTATTCCCACAATCATCGATACCCTGCAAGAAAAAGATTTTCACTACGAAGACATCTGGCCCGAAGACGTTATCTATGACGGCTACGGTGGTGTCAAATGCGTGGAAGCGGGTGGCCCCCCGGCCGGTGCTGGTTGTGGCGGTTACGTCGTCGGGGAAACGGTGAAATTATTAAAAGAATTGAACGCTTTTGATGAATTTGACGTGATTTTGTTCGATGTTTTGGGGGATGTGGTCTGTGGGGGATTTGCCGCACCCTTAAATTACGCCGATTACTGCATAATTGTCACAGATAACGGCTTTGATGCTCTTTTTGCCGCCAATCGCATCGCCGCTTCCGTCCGTGAAAAAGCGCGCACCCATCCCCTGCGACTAGCCGGATTAATTGGTAATCGCACCTCAAAACGCGATTTAATTAATAAATATGTGGATCATGTTCCCATGCCAGTGTTAGAAGTTTTACCCTTAATTGAAGATATTCGCGTCTCCAGAGTTAAAGGTCAAACTCTCTTTGAAATGGCCGACAAGGATCCGATGTTAAGTTATGTTTGTGACTATTATCTCAACATTGCCGATCAGATTTTAGCCAAACCAGAAGGAGTTATTCCCAAAGAATCTGCCGACCGGGAATTATTCACTTTATTATCGGATTTCTATCTTAATGCTGATAAACCCAAAGTTAACGCCGAGGAAGAATTAGACCTGATGATGGTTTAGATTATTTTGTAGGGTGGGTTAGAGACAGCGTAACCCACCAATAACCACCAATAATCACCAATAAACTCTTTTTCTGGGTGGGTTACGGCGAATAATTAACTTATTAGTTAATAGCCTAACTTATCGTCGCCTAACCCACCCTACCCACGAATTTTATCGAGGACTCGATGATGATAATTTTTCCCTCTTATTGGGAATTCTAATAGAGAGAAGATTATTATTCAGCCAAGGAGACAAAATGAGCAACTTTGAGGAATTAAAAGCAACCTTACCGAGGCAATGGTTTAGATTACTACCAAAATAATCAAGCTTGGATTAGGTGTTTAATGGATTCCAGAAATTGGTGGCGTAAAACTCCCGACGGTGGTAAACGTCCCAGTGCTGACATAATTATAGCGGCAGTAGCAGCTTTAGAACCTATGGGGACAAACTGGTAGAAGTTTTAGGATTAAATTTTGACCCTGAGATAAAACTCAAAAAACGAGAAGAAGAAAGAGAATTAAGTAATTCTGTCTGTCCTAATGAGGATCCTGTACTGCAAAAAATCCGCCAAGAGTTACAACGAGAAAACCTCAATAAACTAAGTTAAAGGAGACCCAAAAAACATGACCGCCATTCAAGAACCGAGCGCTTTACAATTTGATTGTGAAACCGGCAACTATCACACCTTTTGTCCGATTAGCTGTGTTGCTTGGTTATACCAAAAAATCGAAGATAGTTTCTTCCTTGTTATCGGCACAAAAACCTGTGGTTACTTCCTGCAAAATGCTATGGGTGTGATGATTTTTGCCGAACCACGTTATGCGATGGCTGAATTAGAAGAAGGGGATATTTCCGCTCAACTAAAAGACTACGAAGAACTAAAACGCCTCTGCTTACAAATTAAACGAGATAGAAACCCTAGCGTTATCGTTTTTATCGGTACTTGTACCACCGAAATAATCAAAATGGACTTGGAAGGATTAGCACCAAAACTAGAGTCAGAAATCGGTATTCCTATCGTGACAGCGCGCGCTAATGGTTTAGATTATGCCTTTACCCAAGGGGAAGATACCGTCCTCGCTTCTATGGTGCATAAATGTCCCGAAAAAGTTAAGCATGAAAACGACAAAGAAGAACGGAATGCTATCCAGAAACTCTTAACTTTTGGACGGAAAAAAGAAGAAATTAAACAGGAAGAATCGGAATATAAAGACCATCCTCCTTTGGTTTTATTTGGTTCCGTTCCTGACCCGATTGTGACTAATTTAACCCTAGAATTAAAAAAACAAGGAGTTAAAATTGATGGTTGGTTGCCGGCCAAACGTTTTACTGAATTACCGGTAATTGAAGAAGGTTATTATGTCGCTGGTGTCAATCCTTTTCTATCACGAACTGCCACCACTTTAATGCGTCGTCGTAAGTGTAAATTAATTGGCGCACCCTTTCCCATCGGTCCGGATGGAACCCGCGCTTGGATAGAAAAAATCTGTTCGGTTTTGGGAGTAGAACCGCAGGGATTAGAGGAAAGAGAGGCAAAAATTTGGGAAAGTTTAGAGGATTATCTGCAACTTGTGCGCGGTAAATCGGTCTTCTTTATGGGGGATAATTTACTAGAAATTTCCTTGGCACGTTTCCTAATTCGTTGCGGGATGACTTGTGATGAAATCGGTATTCCTTACATGGATAAACGCTACCAAGCGGCCGAATTAGCATTACTAGAAAAAACCTGTAATGATATGGGTGTTCCCATCCCGAAAATTATCGAAAAACCTGATAACTACAATCAGATTCAGCGCATTTACGAGTTAAAACCCGATTTAGTGATTACAGGAATGGCCCATGCAAATCCCTTAGAAGCGCGGGGAATTAACACTAAATGGTCGGTAGAATTTACTTTTGCTCAAATTCATGGTTTCACCAATGCCCGAGATATTTTAGAATTAGCTACTCGTCCCCTGCGTCGCAACAATAACCTCAAGGAATTGGGTTGGGACAAGTTAGTTAAAGAGTCAGCAAAAGTGTAAATTTGTTGTCAGAAGTGTACAATCCTCAGGTAAGGAATTGATTTTCCTTACCTTTTTTCCTGTGATTGTTTGCCGATTCTGACGACAATTCTTGTTCAAATGCTCAACAAGTGGATAAAATAAAAGTATCGTCTCCTTTATTCCTTAGAGACTTTTAGGGTTAATATGCAATGCTCATCGGATTTAGTGTCGGCAATTATCGCTCTTTTAAAGATGTAGTAACTCTCAGTATGGTAGCTGCGGAGGAGGCCAATGATAATGATGAGCTTGATAAAAATAATGTTTTTAAGGTTAATCAACAATTTAGTTTACTGAAAAGTGCCGCTATTTATGGAGCAAATGCCAGTGGTAAGAGTAATTTAATTCTGGCATTCAATTTTATGCGACGGTTTGTCATGAATTCTGCTAAATTACAAATCATGATAATTTTTGCTTATGGAATCGTGAAATGCTTACTAGGCAACACTTTTAGGACTATTTTGTGGAAAAAACTATCAGTATAGACCTCGTTTCCACACAGAAACCAGAAGAGCCAACACTTTAGATTAAGTACCGAAACTGTTGATAAACCATCCTTTTTTGAAATAGTTTTTCAGCTAAAAAATAAAACTTATAGATATGGATTTGAAGTAACTCAAAAGCGAGTAGTTTCCGAATGGTTATTTTGTACGCCCAGAAGTCGTGAAACTAAAATTTTTAATCGGCAAGACGATAAAATAGAATATAGCAAAAATATTGAACAAGGTAATATGCTAAAAGGATTGACAAAAAAAAATACTCTGTTTTTATCACTAGCAGCTCAATTTAATGATTCTCTAGCGGTAGAAATTGTCCCTTGGTTTGGTCGCTTAGGTGTTGTGTATGGGTTAGATGTTGGAATTTTAAAAGATATTACGATTAGATATATTTCTGATAGACAAGATTTGATTGATGATGTAACTAAGTTAATTAAAAAATTAGATTTAAGTATTGACAATCTCAACCTAGAAATAGAAAGCAGAAAAATTTCCTTAGACAGTCTCCCGCAAGATTTACCGGATGTTGTCAGAAATATCATCAGTCACTCTAGCGGTGAAATAAAGTCCGCTACCATAAAAACCTATCATCCAAAGTATGACTCAACAGGTAAAATGATTGAGTTAGAAATTTTTGATATGGACAATCATGAATCTGATGGAACTAAAAAGATTTTTGCTCTGTCAGCACCGATTTTAGACACTTTGCAAAAAGGGGAAGTTTTAGTAATTGATGAATTAGATGCCAGACTTAATCCTCTAATGACTAGAAATATAATCGAATTATTTAATTCTCAGAAAACTAATCCCAAAAATGCTCAACTTATTTTTACTACTCACGATATTAATTTACTTAGTCATAAATTTTTGAGGAGGGATCAAATTTGGTTTACCGAAAAAAATCATCAAGGAGCAACAGATTTATATTCTTTGGTGGAATTTGCTGATATTAATAATAATGATACCTTTGAAAAAGATTATATTCAAGGTCGTTATGGCGCAATACCTTTTATTGGTGATTTAAGTACCATTATTGGTAATTAGTATGGGTAAAAATAGGAATACTTATGATTATTTGCGTCGCCAAACTAAGACTAGAGAAACAAGAAAAAGATTTTTAATTGTTTGCGAGGGAGAAAGAACTGAAGTTAACTATTTTAAGGCTTTTACTGTTCCTAAGAAAATTGAAGTCATGGTGAAAGGTGAAGGTAAAAATAGTTTTAGTTTAGTCGAAAAAGCTATTAAGATTATAGATAATCTAAACAAAGATGACTCATTCGATCAAATCTGGTGTGTTTTTGATAAAGATAACTGTTCTAAAGAGCAATTTCATCAAGCAGAAGGACTGGCTAAACAAAAAAATATCAAGATTGCCTATTCTAATGAAGCTTTTGAAATTTGGTTTATTTTACACTTTCAATATCTGGATATTGCCACATCCCGAAGTGAATACCCAAAAATTTTAAATACCCAGATGAAAAAATGTAAATTATTAAACGAGAAAGAACAATATGCAAAAAATCGAGAGGATATGTACGAAAAATTAAAGCCATACCAGAAAACAGCAATCACCAATGCAGCAAAAATTATTCAAGATAGAGATGAAGCAAAAAAACATCCTTTTGATGCCAATCCCTCAACCACAGTACAGGAATTAGTGCAAGAACTTAACATCAATAGTCGTCCTTAAGCTTAATTCTCTGGTAGCGGGGTGCATCCCACATTTGCAGAAATACCGACAATCAGCAATTATCAGTGACTCTTAAATTAGTACAAAAATATGAACAATCGCGTGTAAGCATCCCACCGAAAAGCTAATGCGCGGGTAGGGTTGATTCATTTAAATTAAGTACAGCGGATTTTGAGTCAATAAATTTGACTTAAGATTCTCAAGTTTATCTTTCTCTAACCAAAAGAGTTAGTCACAATAACTAATCTTTAATCCTCTGCCAATATTTATTATGAATAAATTGATAAAGCTTGTTCCCAAGCCACT